>Ga0114129_10000900_pt1 | contig 38646 bp, 29 predicted proteins | sample RhiMetdeltSRZDD1_FD_80071 | JGI IMG/M metagenome (GOLD analysis project Ga0114129, IMG submission 80071) | Populus rhizosphere microbial communities from Tennessee, USA - Rhizosphere MetaG P. deltoides SRZDD1 (version 2) (version 2) | ecosystem: Host-associated > Plants > Roots > Rhizosphere >...
AATAAACACCTACCAGTATCAATTCAACCGACTCAACTGTTGAAGATACCGAAGCGTATGCATTGAAGTGTTTTACATATAGCTCAATAAAATAAAAAAGCAGGAAAATCACCAGCCATCCGGTCAATAGCTTCTGCAGGTTATGATTTGCTTTAAGTAAATGATAAAAAAAGTAGTTCAGCACAACGCATTCTATCACCAGAAAAATATTATACAGCATAAAGTTGGGCCGAAGTAACTCATTTCGTATATATATTCCTGCTGTCTCTACCAGGCAGGTAAGCAACAGGAAAAGGATAAAGCCTTTCCAGACTTTATCCTTATCCCTGTATAAGCAAAGAATACTTATCACTAAGCAAAAAAATTCAGAAAGGGTATTTACGGTAATGTAAGCTGTCATATTAGTTATCCAATAATTTAGCTCCTATAGCAGTACAATGAATGGGTGGCGGACATAATTCACCCTGATTTTCGGGTATTGCAGTAAGAATGCCACCTTTTGGGTTCTTGTCATTGTAATAATCGAAATGCAGGGTATCCTTACCATCAATAACCCGGCTGGTCGAAACCATAACGAGCGTGCTTTGATCGCAATAATCGGGTTTGGTATTAACGCCATTTACTATATTACTATCGTAAGCTGCAAAGTAAAATCTTACTCCATCGCTGCTGTCTTCCTTATATATCTGTTCTATGAACGATTTTAACTGTTCTTTGCTAAACCATACACAACGGGAACCATGCCAGCCTGGTACTCCTCTGTTAAATTCACGGCCATTAAAATTATGTACAAGACGTCTTGCTGTCGTACTATCTATAGTACCCTTCAATGGGGGCGTAGTACCGCCTGTGGGTTTGCATGCAATTACAAATAGAATTGCCAGGAAAGAAAAACAGATCAGGGATTTCATATTATATAGTTTTATTACGGGTTCGAACTAACTTGTAAAAAAATAATAACATATCGGAACAAAGCAAACGATTTCCGGGGATATGCCCAAGGGGGAAAACCACTTATTTCTGCCTTAAAACCACTTTTAAATACCCGGTTTACGGGTTAACCCGGCCCTCCTGCCTGCGGTACCTTAGCTGCCGCGAATATTCACAATAAACAATATACAATTAGCTCCCCGTACAAGTACCTGATTTTATTTCGGGTACTTAAGCGGTTGTATTTAACCGGTATTGTTTGGAAATTTGAATAGACTCTTTGAATAATATCATTTAATTAACCTAAATCCCAATTCACTGCTTATGGATCAGGTAATGGCCACAGTAGTATGCTTTGTTGGACCCTATGTTCCGCGCGGCTGGGCATCCTGCGATGGCCAAACGTTATCTATATCACAAAACACGGCTTTATTTTCATTGCTGGGCACTAAGTATGGCGGTGACGGCCGTATCACCTTTAAATTACCCGATCTGCGCGGACGCTCTGCTGTATCAGCGGGGCAGTCACCATTTCATAATTATACTTTGGGCGAAACTGCAGGAACAGAATCTGTGACATTGGATTGGAATCATATTCCCGCACATACCCATAATGGTGATATTAATTTGCATTTAAGCGCCGTTAGCAGCCCCGGAATAGATTCTACTGTGAATAATGGCTACCCGGCAGATTTCACAGGCGCTTATTCAACAACCGGAGGAAGTACTATGTACCTGCCGGATTATCAAACCGGCGCTATCGGCAATACAGGTTCCGGTGTACCGGTAGATACCCGGTCGCCTTTTCTCGTTATTCAATATATCATTTGCATGGAGGGTATATATCCCAGCAGGGGCTAATAGTCATCATCCAATAATTTATACGCATGTTCATTGAATGTTATATAGGAATAGTAGTACCATTTGCCGGATTAAGACCGCCGGCAAACTGGATGTTTTGCATGGGCCAGGTATTACCGATATCCCAATTCGACACCCTTTTTAGTTTGATCGGTACCACATATGGCGGGGATGGCATCTCTACGTTTGCTTTGCCGAATTTATGTGGACGCGCAGCGGTGCATTCGGGGCAGGCTCCCAATATGCAGAATTATACGCCAGGTCAATCGGGTGGCAATGAATCGGTATGGATCACCATTGACAACCTTCCCGTACACAATCATCAACTGGTGGGAACTATAACAAGTAAACCACCCTGTTCCAATAGTACCGGCACTACAAGTATACCAACAGGCAATTATCCGGCAATTATCAATGGCGCTTCTGCCCAATATAGCACAGGCGCCAGTGATACAATAACAATGGGAGCAACAACTATACCGGCTACAATTCCACAGGCCCCGGTTGTACAAAATGAAGCAAAACAGCCGGTCACTATAATGTCGCCTTTTCTTGCAATGAATTATATCATCTGTACAGTAGGGATCTACCCACCGCATGGCTGATTACTTATTTATAAAATAATATACTTATGGACGAAGGAATTATAGGATTTATTACGCTTTTTGCCGGCAGTTTTGCACCCCGAAACTGGGCTTTTTGCGATGGCAGCCTGGTGCCTATTTCCTCCAATACTTCATTATTTGCGGTTATAGGAACTACCTATGGCGGCGACGGGGTACGCATTTTTGCATTGCCTGATTTACGTGGAAGAGCTGTTATAGGGGCAGGACATGGTATTTCAGATTATTTTCCGGGTGATCGTGGTGGTTTCGAAACAAGTATGCCATTGGGAACAAAACACATTCCGGCACACACACATAATCTTCCGGTGACCATTACCCCACATGCCGCCGGTGTAGCTAACTCGTCAAAACCGGTTGATTCAGTATATGCTACCGTTCCCAACCAACACATGTATGATTACAGCGCTGATACAAACCTGGCTACGTATACAGCCCCGATTACCACATCATCCATAGGCAGTGCTAATCCGCAACCTTTTTCAATACTGCATCCGGTGCTGGCGATGAATTACATCATTTGCCTGTACGGGGCGTTTCCCAATACGCAACAATAAGAAAAAACAAATTATGGTAACCCGAATAGGTTTGCTTCTTCCCCGTTCTACCGAATATCCCGAAATGGGATATGATATGCTGGATGGCCTGAAATGCCGGCTTGCCACAGACACCGGCAGGGAATATCAGTTTTGTACAGAAAATAGCGGCTTCGGTGAAGACAATGCACTCAATTATGCCAAAGTGGAGAAACTGGTGCTAAAAGATAATGCAGATGTGTTGATTGCTTACTGTAATTCGGCGAATGCAGAGTCGTTATACCAGCTGGCCGACGCTTTGAAAAAACCGTTGCTTATTCTCGATGCAGGCATGCAATTGCCGCAGGCAGCAGCTTCGCCTTATTGTTATCATATTACTCTGCAGGGGCTTCATGGCTGCCGCATAGCCGGCAATATGTCGGGAACAGGCAACCGCAAAGTATTAATGGCCACTTCCTTTTACGACGGCGGCTATCGGGGGCCCTGGAGTTACGACCGGGGGCTTTCCGAAGCCGGAGGTGCTGTTTGCGGTAATTATGTAAGCGCTTATATGCCGGCAGCATTTAATATAGATCAATATATCAACTTACTTAAAAATACGGCAGCCGCTTCTGTAGCGGCTTGCTTCAGCAGCCATCTGGCCGGATTATTTTTTAAAGCCCTGTACGAAAAAAACAGGGAAGCCACACCGGTACCTGTTTATTGCTCTCCATTTATGGCCGAAGAGCAAATGCTGAATAAATGCGATTTTCCGGGTGGTGAGTTTTATACCGTTGTTCCATGGTCCTCATCCCTCGTTAATCCGCAGCAGCAGGAATTTACCGGTTGTATACAATCGGCCACGAACAAAGCGGCCAATGTATTTCACTTACTGGGATGGGAAGCCGGTATTGTAACGATGACGCTTCTTGAGCACGGTATTCAGTCATTGAAAAATTTTTCTTATGCAAGCCCAAGAGGCACAACCACCATTCATCCCGCAACGCATTATACCTATGCGCCGCTGTACAAAGGAAAGATCATGGGAGACAATAATGGTAAATGCGCATTACATATTACCGACACCATTCCGCCTGATGCCGATATGCATATAAAAGTAATGAGCGACCAGCCGGCATCGATCATGTCGGGGTGGAAAAATAATTATTTATGTATCTGAAAATGAAAATATCAATATCGCTGTATGTAGCCATCATCGCCATGTTTGTAGCTATACCCGCATCGGCACAGCAATGGCAATTTGCAACCTCCTATGGAGGCGGCGTGGCCGGTTTTAGTGATGCAGTAAATACGATGTGTACAGATGCTTCCGGCAATGTGTATGTGACAGGTAGTTTTAATAGCAGTGTTAATTTCGGCAATGGAACAGCAACCCTGGTTGCAAACACCACCGGAACACAAACAGATGGATTTGTTGCCAAATTCAGCCCGGCCGGTCTTTGCCAGTGGTCAATAAGATTTGGCGGGGCGGCTACGGATGGCGGTGGCCTGGGCATCGTTACCGACGGTACTACGGTGTATGTAACCGGGCAGTCGCAATTTCCCGGTGTGATAGGGTCCACTTCGCTTGCTACGGTGGGGGGATCCGGCGACGGGGTTGTATTTGCATTGAGTGCCGCTACCGGTACTACCATATGGGCCCGTGCATTTGGCGGATTCGCTGCCGCAGACAGAGGGCAAGCTATTTGTATGGATAACGCGGGGCATCTATACATATCCGGTGTTTTTTCAACCCGCACAACCAATCCCACAGCTTATTTTGGTGCAGTTGGCGCTTTTCCACGAACAGTACAGGGAAATATAAGCTCGGTCACCAGCGATCTTTTTGTTGCGCAGCTCGATGCAATTACCGGTACCTTTAACTGGGTAAGTACAGGCGGCGCAGCATCAGCTGAAACACCCTCCCTGGTGGTGGGTAGTGATAATGTGAGTGGCAGCGGCATTGCATTTTTGCCCGTGCAGAATGAACTGGTAATAACAGGTTCATTTGCCAATGCAACTGCCTCGTATTTTTCAAATGGGTCTGGTTCTGCATCTTTCACATTGCCCAATGCCGGGCAGGCTGATATATGTTTATTGCGAATGGACCTTTCGGGTAATTTCCTGAGCGGATTAGCGGCAGGTGGTACAAATGCCGATGAAGCACTGGCGGTCACTTATGATGCAACCACATCGGCGGCCTATATAAATGGTTATTTTAACAGTGCCGCCGTAAGCGGGGCTTTTAGTTTAACCAATAGCGCCGGCGGGTTTGATGAAGTATATTATGCACGGTACAACCCCGCTACCCATACATTTGCCTGGGTAAAAAGTGCAGGCGGATCAGCCGGTGGAAATGATTTTTCTTTTGCCAATGATGCCGGTGCAACCGGTGTTTATATAACAGGCAGGTTTCAAAGCACTATTTCATTTCCCGGGGCCACTACCCCATTAACCGCCACCTCTGCAGGCGTTGATGATGTTTTTTTGTTAAAAGTCGATCCCGCAACCGGTAATGCAACGCAGTTAGCTACTGCCGGTAGTACGACCAGTGGTACCGATGCCGGTATGGATGTAGCCGTTAGTATAAATAACGATATATGGGTGGCCGGGATCTTTGCGGGCGGCGCCATGTTATTTACGCCTTCTTCTCCGGCAGTATCTGTTACAGCCGGTGCCGACCTGGAACTTTTTATAGCCCGGTATAATGATCCGCCGCCTGCAATTACAACTCATCCGGCCTCTTCTACTGCATGCCTGGGCCTGTCTTCCGATTTTACAGTCGTCGCTACAGGAGCTTCCCTTACGTACCAGTGGCAGGAAAGTACGGATGCCGCATTTAGTTCTCCAATTACGTTAACCAACACAGGTATGTATTCCGGTGCAACTACCGCTACCCTCACTATTTCAGATAATACGACCGTCAATTTAAGGTATTACCGGGTAAAAGTTAGCAATAGCGGCGGTACGGTTTACAGTAATGTTGCATTGTTGAATGCCACCGCTCCGTCATTGCCTGCATCGTATATCAGTGTGGCACACGCAGCAAATGCTTTCAACAATTTATACTATGGTCCATCGTGCGGGTTGATTGCCAAAGTGGTGCCTTCCGGCGGCAGTCCGGTGACAGGTTCAGTAGAATGTGAAGTTTGGGTTGAAAGCACTGTACCAACTTATGGTTCAACACCATTTGTTCAAAGGCATTATGAAATTACCCCGTCTGTTAACCCGCTCACAGCAACGGCTACGGTTACCCTTTATTTTTCACAGGCCGAATTCAATGCATTCAATGCAGCGCCCGGTAGTGTGGCCGATCTGCCAACCGGCCCATTGGATAATGCAGGAAAAACTCATCTGCGCATTGGTAAATACAGCGGCAGCAGCAATGATGGAACCGGCTTACCGGGCAGCTATACGTCAACAGTTACAGTGATTGACCCATCGGATGCAAATATTACCTGGAATGCAACCACAGGCATGTGGCAAATAACACTCGATGTAACCGGCTTTAGTGGTTTTATTGTACAAACAAGTCCTTATGCATTACCTGTTAAACTGCTTTCCTTCGCTGCACAGGTATCAGGCGCCGATGTAAGGGTAAACTGGAAAACCAACAATGAGCTGGAGCATGATCATTTTGAAGTGGAACGCAGCACGGATGGCCGAAGCTTTGTACCCGTAGCCAACATAGAACCACTTACAGGAAGTGGTATTAAAAACTATGATTACACAGATGGCGGCGCTGCATTGCTGAGTACATCAAAAATATTCTATCGCCTCAAAATGATAAGCACCTCGGGCGTTGCTGAATACAGCAATATAATTGTTGTGTATTTGACCCCGCCGTCATCGCCTGTAACACGCGTTGGCCCCAATCCATTCCAAAACAAACTCGAAGTGGGCCTGTATTTGCCCGAAAGCAAAAAGCTGGTGATGCAGCTTACCGATATATACGGCCGAAAGGTTGTACAGGAAAGCCTGCAGGCGCCAAAAGGGTTCAGTACCTGGGTAATGAGTAAAGCACAGCAGCTTACGCCCGGTATGTATATACTAACTGTTGCTGTTGGTTCACAGTTGTATGAATGCAAAGTACTGAAGCAATAATATCTAAAACCTAAAACCCAATAAAGATGAAAAAAAAATTATTCGTTCTCTTTTGCCTGGTGGCGTCATGCGCTATCATCGTGTCGCTGAGCGAATGCAACAACAACCAAACCGTTAGCGGTGTTGCAGGCAACAGTACTTACTCCTACGTTCATTTGCCACAGGATGTATTTCCTGCCTGCACCGTTCAGCCGGACACTTTTAATACATGGTTCAAAAGCGGAAAAGCAACCGAAAACGGACTGGTTACTCCGGCCAATAGTGTCACCTTCGGGCATCACAACAACTGTGATTTTTACCAATGGTCTGAACGCATGTTCCTATGGCTTACTTCACCCAATAGCGGTCAGTACGGGATGGGCGGAACAGTGATGGAATCACCGGTATTTTATACGGTTGCACCCGATAGTGCCGGAGGTTTGAAATTGATTAAGCATGTACCCGGCGGGGTTATATCGGCCGTAAGCAGCCTCGAAAAAAATGGCCCCAACAGGTTACCTGTTTTCACTGACAAAAATGGCCGGCTGTTTGAAGTTCAGTTCCATAAACCAGGAGAAAAAGTGCTGGTAAAAAATCAATCCGGAAAGACAATAGAACTCGGCCTGGTAGAAAAAGGCGCCAATGGGTTAGCTGTTTTGAAAGACAAAACAGGAAAAGCGATTGAAAAACCGAAGTTTGTTTCCGGGTTCACGAGCCCTGAAAATATTGTTCATGCGTTTACAACCGGCAAGGGGGAAATCTTCGTGGATGCAAACGGTAACATACTTACAGATGTAGGTCAGGCCACACAGGACGCACTGATGTCTCAAACCGGTTCGCTGGTCTATTACATCACGATGGTCAACGATATGTATGCTTATTTTCTTTCCTCAGCAAAGAATGGATATATGTCACGCGACAAGTTTCCTACAACCGCATCGGCCAGGGATAGTATCCTTGCCTGGGCCCGCAAAAAGGGATATAATCCACCGCCTGACTCCAACACGCTGGCTATTGAAATAAAAACGTCGTGGATCAATGCAGAAAACCTGACCAATCAAAGCAGCTTTGTTACAATGGATGCGATGATCCCTACATATGATACTTCTTCCAAAACACAATGGATACCCAACGGACAGAAAAAGGTAAAGCTGGCTCTTGTAGGTATACACATAGTAGGAAGTGTAGCTGGTCACCCTGAAATGATATGGGCAACATTTGAACATGCCAGTAATACACCCAATGCAGCTTATCAATACATCGACAATAAAAGCAAGGAACAAACAGTTGCTGCAGATACCGGCAACTGGTTATTTGCTTCGGCTGCCGACACTAATTTCAATATTTCGCATATGAAAGTGAGCAAAACGGGAGATACTATATCAGCCAAAGGCTCTTTTACCATTAGCGCCAGCAGTACGCAGATGAAGTTTCCGTTTGGCACAGCTATCAACACCCTTCCAAACCAGGAAGATACCAGCGCCGCTGCCTCCAATTCAGAAGTTATTTCAATCAACAACTCAATCATGAGCATGCTAACTGGTAAAGATGTACGGAAAAACTACCTGTTCATCGGCGCCACCTGGACCTTTGGCGGAGCACCTCCCAACGGGAAAGTATATCATATTGATCCCACTCCCGGCAGTGCTATCGGTACGAGCCTGCTGGCTAACAGTACCATGGAAACTTATTTCCAGGTTAATTCCTTTACCTGCTTTACCTGCCATAGTAAGCGAAAACCCACATTGGATCCCGACTCAATAAGCCATATTTTTAGTAAAATAAGGCCGGTGATCCCTATGCAGCAGTAGATCACAGAGAAAAAATAATTATACAAAAAAGTTAACCTCACCCCCGGCCCCTCTCCTTGAGGAGAGGGGTTTGGGGTGAGGTTTTTAATTATTGAAAATAACAGTAATTACTGCGCGCCCTGCACCAATGCATCCAATGCCGTTTGATCAGATACGGTATTGTTTGTTCTGTTGAAAATACCACTACCCTTATCGCCAAGTCCTCCTTCATCCCAGTAGAATGGAAGGATACCATTCGCTTTTGCCTGTTTGGTAACATACTTCAGATAATATGCCCTTGAAGCAAGGTGAAGTGTGAGGTCATTGCCTGTGAGTGTAGTGCGGCGCATAGCTGCATATTCACCCATCACTACCGGTATTCCTTTATCAACAAATTTCGTTTTCATCATGCCGAAGTATTTGTCTACATCACTTTCTTCGCCCCAGGTAGGGTTGCGTGTAAGATCGGTAGTGGAATGATTACCTGCCCCCCAATAGTAGAACATTTTACCCCATGTTGCATCCGTGCTCATCAAACAGAACTGATACGGTGTATAGTAATGGATCTCAACCATCATACGATTGGCAACAGCATCTGTTGGCAGCGTATTCATCAGGGTGTTTGTTTTTTCAATGTCTGTCGATGGCCCCTGAACAACCAGCACGCGGTAGCTGTTGTGTCCTCCCGTTGATCGTACGGTATTTATAAACGTTTGATGATACGAGAGCAGAACACCCATTTGCGTTGCATCTTCTACGTTGGGTTCATTGGCGCTGGCAAACAATAAATGCTCATCGAAATCACGCATGGTAATGGCAATTTGCTTCCAGAATGCTTTTTGTTTGGTGTTCACCGCATCCTGTTTGGCTGTTGTACAGTTATTCTCCAGCCATCCGCCATCCCAATGAATGTTGAGGATCGCATACATACCATTGTCAACACAGTACTGTACCACTTCCTTAACCCGGCTCAACCAATCGGTTTTCAGGGTAGTACTGCCTGTGGCTGTTACGTACTGGTCCCAGGAGCAGGGAATTCGCACTGCATTAAATCCATTGGCCTTAATCAGATCGATCAGGGCTTTGGTGACTTTGGGGTTGCCCCATGCAGTTTCGCCGCCAATGGCCTCGAGGGTATTTCCGATATTCCATCCCAGTTTGATTTTGGCGGCCAGTTGAACAGCATTGCTGCTCATGCCGGTTGCATCGGCCGGAATGCTGTCGGAATTTACACTCCCTAATTGCCTTATTTTTATTTGCTTCGAAATGCTACCTGCTGTAACGGCAATCACAACCGAACGTTCGGCTATACCTGTGTTTGACTGCACATTGAACGAAATCTTTCCATTTCCTTCTGTTGTTGATGCAGTAGCTGTAAACCAGGTTGCAGAATTGCTGAAGGTCCATTTTGTGTTACTCGAAACAGTTACCTCCGAGGCGCCACCGGCAGCAGTAAACAATTCTTCGGATGAAGAAACGGATAGCTGGGGTGTAACATCGGCATCCTTCTTATTACAAGACGCAAAAGAAATGATCGCAATTAGAAAACCTAAATACTTGTATGTTTTCACGTGGCACTGATTATTTACGGTGTAATATAATGAAATGCGAACCATTCATCTTTACCCGCATCGTAGCTGGTTCCAAACCACACTCCTTTTGTTCTGTAATCGGTTGGCCATCCTTTCACCACTTTGAGCGTAGTTGCTGTCGGGTTCATCCAGCTTGCCGAATTCTGAAGCAGCGTATTGCCAACGAGGGTAACTTCATTCTTCGATTCATTAATGGTGAATGTGCCTGTGGTAAGTGTACCGTTTTGGAAGCGGGAATATTTTTGACCATTGTATATGAAACGGATCGATGCACCATCTACTGCATTATCCCAGGTATCATTCCAACCCCATGTGGCGGAGGAACTCTTGCTGGTTGTCCATCCATTTCCTTTTGCAATCCAGTCAACAGGATTGCCGTTTACATCAAGGGTCCAGTAACGGCCGGGAGAAGTTGATCCACCGGTGAGCATATTCAATAATTCACCGGCTGCGAATGTTGGATTAAATCCATCATCGGGCTTTTTAACCGGTGGCGGCGGCGGAACCCAGTTGTCACTGTATTGTTTTGAAATGAAGTTATACACCAGCAGGCAGGGGCTTTCGCAGGAACTTCTTACTACCGCTATTTGCATGTAGTTTTCGGTTAACGACAGCAATTTGATTGTTCCCCATGCGCTCACACAGGCATCGCGACTCTGGTCGTGGAGCGGGGCTGCATCGGTCATGGTCAGCCTTTTTGTATTCACATCGAGGTAATACGTTCCGTTCTCTGTGCCTCGTGATGGTATCATTGAATGAACTACTTTAACAAAAGGTCCGCCTTTCAAACTGAAAGTCATGGTGCCGTAATCGCCGGATGGCATCAGCCAGGTGTTGTCGGAATATTTCGGGTTCCAGTTCCAGCAGTCGCCTCCCGATTTGGTGCATTCACCGCCCCATCCGTTATCCATGCCGTAAAAAAACATCGGGCCGTCGAAGTATTTGGCGCCTATATCCAGCAACCATGTTTTTTCCTGTCCAACACCGCCGGTTAAAGCAGTCCACAAAGGATCGTTCACATAATTCAGGTTGTCTTTTGTAACATGAATTACAATCGGGTCTAATTCTACCAAACCACCGCCGGTAACAGCTGTACGTTTAATAGTATAATCACCCTGAAATGCAAAACGTATGGTATCTACACGGCGGGATGACCTGCCGGTGCCATAATCCCAAACCGGTTCAACCTGGTCGGTATGATTGATCAAATAAACGGTATTGCCTCCGGCATCAACTGTGAGGTCCTGTTTTACTTCCATGTTGATCTCAGATTTATCAGGCACCCCCGATAAACTGTAATCTTTCTTTTTGCAGGAAAGTACAGTAAATACCGCTATAAATAATAACAGCGCTATTTGTTTTATAAGTTTCATCTGAATGATTTTTAAATGTTGTTAATTTTTTAAGGCTTCATTACCATCCTGCATTTTGCTTCAATACATTATTCGACAAAGTAATTTGTGAATTGGGTATTTGCACCAGGCCTTTTGTTTCGGTGATCTTCGATGCCAGAATGGTTTTGGTTGTGTTCACGCCGCCATTTTGAAGCGTCACCGATTCGGCAATGGTTGATGCAGCCACACTTACTCCCTGACGAAGCAAATCCCAGTAACGAATTCCTTCCCCTGCGAACTCGAGTCTTCTTTCATTCATAATATTTGCCTGGCTTACCGTTGTTTGAACGTAGTTGGCGCCAAAAGCTCTTTTGCGTACATTATCAAAATACGTTTGTGCATTGGCCGAACCTAATTCAGCAGCCATTAACAACACATCGGCATAACGGATAGAAACATAATCCTGAAACTGGCTGATCTGGAAGCTTACACCGCCCATTTTTTCGGCGAGGCTTTTTCCTGCAGAGTCGGCCATTGGCGTATATTTCTTCATGTAATAGCCTGTATATTCCCGCTGATCTTTTTTGTTCTGGAAATCGAGTCCTTCACCGTCTATAGAAATAATAGAAGCATTCCGGCGGGTGTCATTGGCATCGTAGGCGTTCCACAATTTGGCATTCACCGTTCCGCCTCCCCAACCCAGTCCATACGGATAAATACTTTGAATACGAATACCGAACATGACCAGCCAGTGATTGCCATCGGCATTGCCGTTCCAATCGCTCGTGTAGGTGTATTTGATGCCAAAAACAGTTTCTTTATTATTCTCGCCTACATAGTTTTTAACAGAAGCAGCAGGCCATAAATTGGCAAACTTGTCAACGAGGTCAAAACCTCCGTTGCTGATAACATCTTCTACATAAGCAAGCGCCTGCGATTTTGAAACAGAGCCCGCTAAATCTGATTTGCTGTAATAACCGGTATAGTAAAGGAACACACGGCCGATCAATGCTTCAGCAGCCCATTTGGTCACCCGTCCATATGTAGCCGGGTCCTGTGCGCCGTAACCGGTGGCAGGCAGATTGGAAGCAGCAAACTTCAGGTCATCGGCTATGAGTTTATACACGTCATCAGGGTTAGCCTGTGGAACATTTTCAGTGGTAGGTACGGCGACCAGTGGAACATTGCCCCATAAACGCGCCATATCAAAATAGCAGAAGGCGCGTATATATCTTGTTTCAGCTTCATATACATTGCGCAAACTTTCACTGCCTTTCCAGTCAACCTGGTCCAATTTCGACAACAGCATGTTGGCGCGGTATATAGCCTTGTAATAATTGCCCCATGAGTCGCCGAACATGCTTTGATCGGCCGGCGAGCGAAGTTTATCGAACTCGTCCATCATCTGGTAACCCAATCCGTCTGAATTACCGGTGCCGCCAAATGCGTTATCGCTCATTATTTCTGCCGCAACCGGCATAGCGATACCGCCCGACCATACACGCTGTAATCCATCGTACACACCTACTAATGCTTTGTATGCATCGGCCGGTGTTTTATAAAAGTTCTGCTCTGTAGCAGTTGTTACATCCTCTGTATCGAGAAAGCTTTTTTTACAGGCCGCCAGCGACACCAGAGCGATGATTGGGATATATAATATTTTTAAATTTTTCATTGTCATTGCAGTTTTAATTAAAAGCGAATGTTTGCACCAATCATTGCTATTCTCGGTCTTGGATAATAACCTAAATCAACACCCGATGAAAAGCCTTCGTTGTATCCAACTTCAGGGTCCATGCCATTGTATTTGGTAATGGTGAAAGCATTCAGCACCGAAGCATACAACCTTACTTTGCTCAGATAATTTTTCTTAACCAGGTTGCTGAAATCGTATCCGAGGGTGATGGTGCTGATCCGAAGGAAACTGCCATTATGAATATACAGGTCAGAAAACTGTGTCCAGTTACGGTTATCTTCTGTTACTCTGGGTATTTTATTAGATGAACCGGGACCATGCCAGCGTTCGAGAATTTCGGCAGAATAATTAGCCTGACCTGAATGGTTACGCCACGACTGAACAATTTGATTGCCTGCTACACCGGATGCCTGTACCAAAAAGTCGAAGCCTTTATAATCCAACGCTATATTAAACCCGAAGGTGAAATCCGGATTGGGATCGCCGATCTTTGTTTTATCATTGGCATCAATTACGCCATCGTTGTTCAAATCAACATACTTAACATCGCCGGGTTGTGCATCGGGTTGAATTTTACCGCCTGTTTTGCCTGTATAAGCATTCACTTCGGCTTCGGTTTGGAAAACGCCTGCAGTTTTATATCCCCAGAAATAACCCACGGGCATTCCGTTTGCAGCTCTGTAAAATTCACCGGCATTGGCGTACAACACGTTGGTATTGCCATGAAGGGTACCATCGTTTGTAGGAATGTTACCGATCTTGTTTTTATTATAAGCTCCGTTTGCGCCAACTGAATAATTCAATTTGCCAAAATTGTTCCGGTAATTCAGCGCCAGTTCAACACCGGTATTCTTTACATCACCGCCATTGATCCACATTCCATCAACCCCCGAAGTTGCCTGAAGGGGAATATAAATAAGCCAGTCTTTTGTATTCTTGACATAGTAATCAAAAGTAATGTTCAATCTTTTTTGCACGGTTGCGTCGAAGCCGATATTGGTTTGTTCCGAAGCTTCCCATTTTATATTTGGGTTACCCATAGTGCTGGTTGGAACTCCGTTAACCATAGAGATGGATGGAACCGCTCCCTGCGTATTGTTCCCTTCAACTGTTCCGAAACTATAACCGGCATTATTAAAGCTAACAAGAGATAAATACCGGTAACCTGGAATATTTTGATTACCTACCTGGCCCCAGCTTGCACGAACTTTCAGAAAATCTAACCATTGAATGCTTTGCATAAAGTCTTCCGTCGAAGCAACCCATCCTGCCGACACCGAAGGGAAATAACCCGTGCGATGGCCCGATGCAAAATTGGAAGAAGCATCTGACCTGATAGTAAGGTTCAACAGGTATTTTTCAAGATAGTTATATTGCAACCGTCCAAAATAAGACGACAGCCCCCATTCATTAGGTCCTCCGTTAACGCCCATATAAGGAGCGCCCCTGTTCACGTTTTGTGCCACTGAAAGATATGCGGAGTTTATATCGCTAACACGCAAATCCCAGTTATACCCATACATACTGGTACCTTTTGATTTCAAGGCCGAACTACCGGCCATTACACTAACATTGTGGCCGCTTCCCACCTTAAAATCATAGCTCAGCAAATTGTCGAATTGAATAGTTCGTCCGTTCCCCATCGACTGCGAAACCTTCGATGTATCATTAAATGCGTAAATAGAAAGATGATAAACGGGTGTATAACCATGGCTTTGGTTGGAGTAGTAATTTAAACCCAGGCTGCTGCGAAATTTTAACCCTTTAACGGGTTCAACCTGTAAATACACATCACCAAACAAATTCTGGTTGCTGTTGCGGTTGCGGGTGGTATAATCCATCCCGGCATAAGGGTTCGACTCACCATTGTTCCATGCCTGGCCGGGTTTTCCCGGATACCAGTTTGTTTTATCGCTGCTGAAGTAATTGCCGGCAGAATCATACATAGGCAAAAAAGGACTAACGCCAAAAGCAGGGCGCAAGGTGTTATTGTACTGGCCATCTACAGCAATGCCGCGGCTGTTTTGATAGTTGAATGTAAGATGCTGGCCCAGTTTAATGATATTCTGATATAAATTGTGCTCAGAGTTTATTCTGAATGTATAGCGTTCGAAATTAGAAATGTTCTGGCCGCCTACAATACCTCCCTGGCCTGTATATCCTAACGATGATGAATAGGTAGAACCTGCTCCGCCGCCCTGCATACCCAATACATAGTTTTGCATGGGTACATTCTTTACAAACATCTGATCGAGCCAGTTGGTACTTACGGGTAAATTGTTAATGACGTCGTTCGTGAAATAGGGCGATTTGCCTGAATTAATAGCCGCTTCATTCATAATGGTGGCGTATTCCTTTGCATTCAGCAACTGCGCTTTTTTGGCAACATTCTGAACGCCGTAAAAGCCATCCAGTGTAACCTGTAGTTTTTGATTGTTCTTTCCCGATCTTGTAGTAACCAATATAACGCCATTGGCTCCCTGCGCACCGTATATAGCAGCAGAAGCAGCATCTTTCAGGATGTCGATAGATTCAATATCGGCAGGGTTCAGATAAGAAATATCAACTGTTTGCAGCCCGTCAACAATATATAAAGGGCCGGAATTACCAACAGTACCCTTACCACGAATGATCACATTCATGCCTGAACCGGGCTGACCTGAATAGGAAGTTATTTGTACACCGGGCGCCTGTCCCTGTAACGCCTGTAAGGCATTGGTGGTACTTTGTTTTTGAATATCGCCTCCTTTTACCTGTAAGTTGGCGCCGGTTACCAGTTTTTTCTTTTGCGTACCATAACCGATCACCACCACGTTTTCCAACGTATTGTCGGATTCCTTCAACTGAATTTTCAGATCGCCGGAACCAACTGTCGCCTCCTGTTGCAAATAACCGATTGCGGTAATTACCAATACATCGCCAACCGATGCAGGGATAGTAAACTTTCCGTCGTTATCGGCAACTGTGGTGCCTTTGTTGTTCTTTAAAGTAACCGTTGCACCGGGAACAGGAGCAGCAGTTCGCTGATCGATAACCGTACCATTGACCTTTGCTGTTTGAGCATAAGTAGGTGAGCTTACCAGGGATAATGTAAAAATACCCCATAGCAGCCATAAGTGTAAGCAAATCGTTTTGGATTTCATATTTGAATGTTTAGCTTGACTACAGTTTTATGTTTAGTTTCTTTCCTTCGTACATCACTTCTTTATCACACTTTGCATCAAGGTCCAGTCCTTTTGTTCCACCGGGTGTGATGAAGTTGATACTAAACGTTCTTTTCAGCAGCATACCATTGAACGATCCTTTGCGATCGCCAACAGTCACTGTTTTTGTTGCTTCGTTATACTTTATGGGAATGATGGCAAAAGCCCCCTTCTCATAATTATAATTGGTGCCTTCATCTTCATACAAATTGAAAGAAGCATCTGCACCGGAATAAATATTAAGCGTGATCGTATCAGCCGGTTTTTCGATAGTGTATTGCAATTCGGGTCCGAAAGGAATGATAGAACCTGCTTTTACAAACAACGGCATGCGTTCATACGGCGCTTCGGCACTGATATTTTGTGCGCCTGCATACCATTTGCCCGAATACAGATCATACCATCCGGCGCATTTTGGCAAATACAGCCGGCGCTGGGTTGCCTTGTATTCGTACACAGGATTTATCAACAATGAAGGACCGAACATATACTGATCGCCGATGTTCAATACGGCGGTATCTGTTGCAAAGTCCATCACCAGCCCGCGCATGATTGTAGAATTATCGTGGTAAGCGGCCCCTGCCAGTGAATAGATGTAAGGCATTAACCGGTAACGCAATTTATCGTAATAGAGAAAACTTTTATAGGCCGCATGTGTTTCGGGAGCTGTGTTGAATACCTCACGATAAGGGAATTGTCCATGCGAGCGGAACAAAGGAACAAAAGCGCCAAACTGCGACCATCGTGTCATCAGTTCTCTCCACTCTTCCAGGCTTTCTTCATTGGGTTTTTCAAATTTTTCCGGCACCACAAAACCACCGATGTCCATAGTCCAGTAAGGAAGACCCGACATAGAAAAATTAACGCCCGCTGCTATCTGCACTTTCATATCATGCCAGGTAGAACCGATATCGCCGCTCCATATGGCTGCTGCATAGCGTTGCGAACCTGCAAAGCCCGAACGGGTTAATAAGAACACCCGCTTGTTTGGATCAGTTGAACGTTGTCCTTCATAAATGCCTTTGGCGTTTTGTAAAGGGTATGCATTCAGGTATTCAGCGGCACTTCCCAATGCAGTTGGCGACATCTGGAGCTTTCTTTTTGCGGGATCAACATTTGAAAGAATATCCGGCTCGCTGGCATCCATCCACCAGGCGTCGATACCCTTCGCATAAATTTTTTTGTCGATCAGGTTCCAGAAACCTTTTCGTGCATTGGCGTTGAAGGCATCATAGAAAGTAGAAGTATACCCTTTGGCGATCCAGTCTCTTTGCCGGTCGGCGATATTTCTTTTATACAGCCAGCCGTTCTTATCAAATTCATTGTAGATGGGAATGCCTTCATAAAATTTCGGCCATACCGAGATCATGATCTGCGTGTTGTATTTTTTGTGCAACACATCGATCATGCTATCGGGAGCAGGAAACCGGGTTTCATCAAAGTCCTGGCTCCCCCACTCGGCTTCTTTCCAGTAGCTCCAGTCGAGCACAATATTGTCAATAGGAATTTTTCGTTTTCTGAATTCGTCAACAGTCGACAAAATTTCATGCTGCGTTTTGTATCGCTCGCGGCTTTGCCAAAAGCCCAATGCCCATTTTGGAACGATGGGCGCCTTGCCGGTAAGGTTACGGTAACCGCCAATCACTTCATCCATGTTATTGCCATAGATGAAATAATAATCAACCTGCTGACCGGCTTCGGATGAAAAGCTAAAATTGTTCTTATCTTCTGAAGGCAATGGCTCCTGCCATTTACAGGAAATATAAGATTCCGTTCCTTCAGGCGTCCACTCAATTTTGATGGCAGTTTTTTCGCCTTTTTTGAAATGGTAAGGGACCAATGCAGGTGCAGGGTTCCATGCCTTGCGCCAGCGGTCGAGCACGAGCTTTCCATCGAGCCACACTTTCAATGAACCGCCAAATGTGAAACGGAACTGATGAACACCCGACAAATCACTTGCACAACTTCCTTCCCAGGTTACCACACCTGTTACGGGTATAAATTCCTGGGGAAGTTGATTTTTTGAGTCGCCCAGAAATTCCATATTAATAGCAGCTTCAGCTCTTTCAGTAAGTAAATCCTGCGGTTTACGCTTATCATTGGCATAAGCGGCTGTAAGCCATCCCGGCTCGCCCTTTTTTGAAAAAAGCTGTAAGGAGGAAAGCTGGTGAAACAACCTGGTATCTCCTGCGGTTGTTAACGAATAATTATCCCACAGGATGCCATAATTTTTACTGGACACTAAAAAAGGGATGGCAACTTCGGTATTGTTTTGAAAAAAATTAACCTGTTGTCCTCTATAATTATATATACCATCCTGGTGCTGGCCGAGGCCATACCAGGCGTCATCAGCAGCAGTTTGAAATGTTTGAACAACGGTATAACTACGTTTGCCGTCGAATACTACAGGTTGAAAACTCCTGCCGGCCGTTTGTTTTTCTCCAAGGATCTTTCTGCCTTTCAGGTCGTAAAAGGCTACAACCCCTGTTTTAAGATTTACGATGGCGATCAGCGCTTTCGTTTTAACCGTAATATTTTCTTTTGAAGGAATGACGTCCCAGGTGAGGTCTGGTTTTTTAGTGTATACCGTAACAAGGCTTTGCTTTACCGGCATTTCTTTGCCCGGCACTGCAATAACCCTTATAATATTGTCGGATATGATCTCCAGTTTAACCGCGTTCGATTTGCCGGTAATTAATGGGTCGGTAAAAACAATAATGCCGTCATTCGTTTTGATGTAGGCCGGCGTTTCTGCAGAAGTGGCATGAAAAAGCAGAATAGAAAACAGGCACAGCACAAGCAATCTTATTCTCAACATATAGCTATTGATTCTCTTAAAAAATGTGTTGTAAAATTATTATTCCGCGTAATAATACAGGGGAGTCAAATGTTACCCATTAGGGTACGAAATGTTAATACTACCTGATTTTCATTAGGTTTTGTATTGAATTGGTTTATAGTTTACCGGAGCACGGGAATTTTTGAAGCCCCTGGCATTTTACACTTTGCCAGAGCTTCGGCAGTAACTGTTAAGGGGAACAATTACCAGGTATGAGGGGAACTTTGCTGTCAAAATGACAACTGCTCATTCGAAAACAAATCCAATTCATGGGTTTATTGATCTACCTTCATCAATTATTATCATTTGACTTAAAGCCATATATGACACTACAGGTTAGCAGAATCAACGTGCGCTTGAACCCTGATGTAAGGAAAGTAATTCCACGATTTTTTAATACCGGAGATGAACGTTCCAGGATGCTGATCGATAAGGTGATGTTGTTGCCTGATAGCGAAGTGAGTGAATTATTGCTCCAGGTTCACCAGGAATTTTGTAAACGTTATAATAATATAAGACTTGTATTTGAAAAGCATTTCGAGCTGGTAAAGCACTTATTGACCGAAAAAGAACTCGAAACTGCGTCTGGCGAAAAAAAATTGCTTATCGGGTCGTACTTCACCATGGAATATTCACTGGAGCATGCAGCCTTGTTCAATCCCTCTATCGTGGAAGATCCTGATCAGTCGGGTACAGCAGCCGGTGAAAAAAATGTGATCGTAAGTTTCAGAGCGACCGGCGAAGGCCATATATCATCGCTGGTATTTAAACGGGCAAAACTCGATAAACATGCCAATATTCATTTTGAACCCTCCGGAAAATATATGAACCAGGGACGGATCACACAACAAAAACGGACTAACAAAAAAGCTTTTAAAGAGTTGCTTTCCCAAACCATATTACCGGAAGAAATTCGTACCGATATCTTAAGCCACTTGCATGATACCTTTACCTATAAAGAAATTGAATTGGTTTTAAAAAACGCCTTGCAGCATGTTGAGACCGGAATGGCCAAAAACAAACTAAAATATGATATCCTCAACATGGTAAATACCAGTTATGAAGTACACTTTTTGCAGGAATCTTTGTTGTCGGAACGGGTTATTTTCCCCGTAACCTTCACCGAAAAGAACGGTATTGAAGATGCCAGGTTTATAAAGTTTACCGAAGATGGTTCCGTCACTTATATGGCTACCTATACAGCATACGACGGTTCTTTTATTTTACCTCATTTAATTGAAACAAAAGATTTTTTACATTTCAAAATGTCTCCGCTTCATGGAAAAGCGGCTGTTAACAAAAACCTCGCTTTATTTCCCAGAAAGGTCAATGGACAATATGCCATGATTGCCCGTATCGATGGCGTTAATAATTATATCATGTTCTCTGATGACCTGTATCTGTGGGAAACGGCTGAACTATTGCAACAACCCATGTATCCGTGGGAATTTGTACAGATCGGCAACGCGGGTTCGCCCATAGAAACGGAAAAGGGATGGCTGGTGATCACCCATGGCGTAGGTCCTATGCGTAAATATTGCCTGGGAGCAGGTTTGTTCGATCTGAACGATCCAACCAAAGAACTAGGGCGGTTAAAAAAGCCGTTATTGATGCCTGATGAAGATGAATGGCACGGTTATGTGCCTAACGTGGTATATTCCTGCGGAACGATCATTCACGGGGATAAATTATTTATTCCTTATGCAGTATCTGATTATGCCACCTCATTTGCCACTGTTCCACTGAAAGCATTATTGGATGAAATAAATTATGCCGGTTAACAGGGAGATTACAAACCACCTGACTGGCGTGCTATTTTTTCGTACAGTTGTATATAATGACCGGCCATTATGCCGCTGCTGAATTTAGCCATGGCATGTTCCCGGCATGCCTGTCTGCTAATCTTTTTAATTTTACCGGCAGCCACCACCGCTTCTGCAATATTTTGAACTAAAAAACCGGTTTTTCTGTTTATAATCAATTCCTGCATGGAACCCCGGTTAAAAGCAATTACCGGTGTACCGCACATCATTGCTTCTGCTACACTGAGCCCGAATGGTTCTTCAAAACTGATCGGATGCAACAGCGCCTTTGCATTTCCCAATAATTCATTGCGCAGCTCAGGACCTACATTTCCTTTATATATAACGGATGTATCATTGAGGTAAGGAACTACTTTTTCTTTAAAATAATTTTCATCCTGTATAAGGCCGCAAAGAATTATTCTGTTATTTGATTGAATGGCTATTTGAATAGCTTCATAAGCACCCTTATGAGGATGTATTCTTCCGAAATACAATAAATAATCTCCTTCTCCACGGCCGGGCTGAAACTGTTGTTCGTTTATGCCATTGTAAACCGTATCAAGGTACTGTAGCGCCGGATGCCTGTTGCTATGACTGATGGCAACATAAAATGAGTTCCCGTTATATTTTTTATATACCGGAACAATTTGTTCAGACGAGAACCCATGTATAGTAGTTATCATCCGGGGCCTGATCAACCTTGACCAGGTGAGCGGCAGAAAATCAAAATGATTGTGTATGATATCAAACTCCGAAGCCTGTTCCATGAGGTTCGATATGTGCAGGCATTCCCATACTTTGGCATCGGCGGGATATTCACCCAATGGCTTTTGACATACCGATTGCAGTTTTGCCTGCGTTACAGAATCCCCCGTAGCAAACAGCGTTACATCGATCCCTTTTTTTACCAATGCTTCAGTTAACACAGAAGCCACCTGTTCCCATGGGCCATAATTTACGGGTGGCGTTCTCCACGTAATCGGGGCAAGTACTGCTATTCTCATTATGCTTCGGTTGAGGCCACCGCCAAATGCGATATCCAGTATGCTAACGTACTTTCGGCGCCCTGATTCAAATTGATCCCTTCACTATGTAACCCGTCGGCGCATCCACCGGTAGAAAAATCGTATAACGACAGTCCCAGATCATTATCACCCAAAAACCATTGGTAGCTTTTATACATACGGTCAAGATATTGCTGTCCGCCGATGATCCTGTATGCCTGTTGATAAAACAATACCATCGCCATTACATCAATGCCCTGTTGATCAAACTGCGCAACCGGGCCACCCCGTTTATGCCACCCTTCATTGCCTATTGGCCTGAGTGTATCGTTATAAAATACTTTTGTTTCCAGGAAATTCATGGATTCAAGAGCAATCGTCAGATATGTTTCATTTTGCGTAACCTCATAAGCATTCAACAAAGCCAGCGGCAACATGGCATTGTCGTAAGTAAGAATGGGTTCAAACCAAAGCCAGTCATCACTTTTGTTATCCCTGTACATGCCAATCATTTTTTCGGCAAGATCGATCACCATGTTTCTTTTATGGTCATCGGGGAAATGGCTTTTAATAAACTGGCAAATACCAATTATTGTATAAGCGATACCACGTATAGAAGTAAGATTATTAACATGCGGGTAAGCCTTTGCAAATATTTGCTGGCCTGTTTTAACCAGCAAAAAAGAAGGGCCTTCATTTATCAAATAACCCAGTGCCATCATAGTCCTTCCGAATGAATCTTCAGAACCCCGGTCTTCATGGTTAAGCCTGGTATAACTTAAAAAATTCCGAAAGTAACCGTCATCGGTTTGCATATAATGAATAAAACTCAGGTACACCGGAAGAAGATAAGACGCAACCTGATCTTTTTTATTGTTCTTACAGGCCCATACGGCGAACAACAATGCGCGTGCATTATCATCAATGCAATACCCTTCTTTTCGGTTAGGCATAGCAAATACGGCATGTTGAATAATACCGGTATGATCAGTTAAATTACTAATATGCCTAAAATTTATTTCCGGCATTTGCACCATCGTAAATAAAACGGGTTCGGAGAAAAGTAAAGTATCTTCTGTTCCCATAAAATATTTTGTATTTATTATTTGATTATTAATTGGTCAAAAAATTCAGTCTTTACCACAGGTTTTTGCAGGATTTCATCAAACAATTCCAGATGTTTTTCTGCAACTTTTTTCCAGCAGGAATCTCTTGTTTTTAAGGAAGCATTATGCCCCATTTGTTTTCTTATGTTCTGGTTTTGTAACAGGAAGATCGCATTTTCTGCCATTATATGCTCCTGGCCGGGTTCAATGATAATACCGGTTTTTTCATCCAGCATCTCTTTTGCCAAAACAAACGAATTGGATATAATAGCACAGCCTGCGCTCATAGCATATAAGAAAGTGCCGCTTACAGCCTGATCAGGATCTTTGGAAGTAAACAGATAGATGTCTGTTAATGCCAGGTATTCCATCAGCTTTTTGGTGGGTACATATTCATTCACTAACCGTACATTATTCTGCAGGTTGTTTTCGTCAATTAATTGTTGCAGATAGTTCCGGTATTTTTCGCCTTCCTGTTGCAGAAGGTTAGGATGCGTAAGGCCCAGTACAATATATATGGCCTGCGGAAATTTTATACAGATCTCTTTCATGGCCAATATGCCCTTTTCTATTCCTTTGTTAGGACTTAATAAGCCGAAGGTTGTAAGTACCAGGTTGTTTTTGAGATCGTATTTAACCTTCAGTTCGTCAGCGTTGATACTACTATTTATATGGGTTCCGTGTGGTATAATGATAATTTTTCCTGTATCTAACTGATAATCCTCTTTCAATAACCTGGCAGAGTTTGTAGTCATTACAATTACTTTATCGGCCAGTAATCCTATTGATTGAACCAGTTTCAATCTTTGTGGATCAGGAGCAGGTAGTACCGTGTGAAACCGGATAATGAAAGGTTTTTCAAGCATTGTTACGAACCCCAGTAAAAACGCACCCAACTCACCGCCATATAAGCCAAATTCATGTTCAATACAAACAAGTTCAATATCCCGATCCCGGTTAATATTATTAGCTGTATCAATGCAGGAGTCGAGGTTATGACCATCCATAACCATACTTACCGGGAATTTAAAAAAATGTGTTCCTTTTTTATCCAACGCGCAAATGTTGATTAGAAAATTAGCTTTTATCTGCGGGATGATCGATTTAATAAGGTCCTGTGTAAAACTGGCGATTCCGCATTTTACAGGAGGGAAGGTACTTATGAAAAGAATTTTTGATCGTTGATCAGATGTTGTCATGCAGGTGTTTTTTAGAATTAAAATAATAAAGCAGTAATAATGTAGTTCACTGCCAATACATATAAAGCTATAAATCTCAGGACCTGCTCATTCAGGCAATAAAGTAGTTAAACACGTTACGTATTTGTTTACAAACCGGAGTTAGTACAAATAAGGAAATTGCGGAAGATCTTCTAATAGCAACTAAAGGTAGTTGATTTGAACGATAGCACCTATTAAATTAAAGGCCTGCGACATTACCATTAATGCTATTCGAAAGAAATTAAAATGAAAGACCCCAAATTGATGTACCTTTAATAAGTAACAATTTGAGTTTATCAGCACTTTGTAATCGAATGATTGCTATTGGTTAGCTTTCCTTTACCTCCTGCTTTTTTCCTCAGATCATTTTCATTTCTAAATTCTACAAAATGAACATTTACGTATCTAATTTAGGCTTCAGCGTGCAGAGTGAAGACTTAAAAAAACATTTTGCCCGTTATGGAGAAGTTTCTTCTGTTAATGTCATTATGGACAAAGTTACCAACCGTAGCCGTGGATTTGCTTTTGTTGATATGAAAGATACAAAGGAAGCAGAACTTGCTATTCGCGAATTAAATGGATTTACGATTGACAATCGCCCTATTAAGGTTAATGAAGCCCGGAAAAGAGATGAATAAAGCAGCAACAATTTAATTTAATAAAACCAGATGTATGTTTCCCTATAAAAAATTCCTGATTAAGAATACCGACCAATTCGATCCTGAATTTTATTCATTTGTTGATGATGACGTAGCGCTGATAGTTGATCAGGTTAAGGATATTGCATCTGATTTTAAAGCAGAGATCATCGTATGTTTTCTGAAAGATCATAGCCTTCAAAATGAGTGGGAAGCAGCTAATCCGAAACTTGCTCAACTGGTAAAATCAAAATCATTGTCTTGCGGCAATATTGAATCATTATTTGAAAGTTGCTATAACAATCCTGCATTTGAATTGCAACTGGAAACTTACATAAAAGCGAAAATTGCTGAAAAATATAGTTAACCGCTTTTTACAACTGCCGATTCATATTATCTAAAACAATACACTGTACGGAAAATGCTTATTTGATCTGCGTTAGTAATTTCCATTGTATATTACATTTGGAAACTACTAACGCTTACCTCTCCTCCCCATCGTTACAACATCCATTGGGGAACGGTTCTATTGTTTCATTATTGCACGATGTATCTGCTCACGCTTATCATTCCTGGTAATCTGCAAAATGTACAGTCCTGCACTGAATTTTCTCATATCCAGTAAATAAGAACCGGTAAATACGCCTTCGGTCAATACACTACCCGAAACACTCAGCAGCTGGAATTTGAATTTAGCGTAATTGCCATTGTATTTGATAGCGAGATAATCCTGAACAGGGTTAGGTCCTGTTATGATATCATTGTTGAGTTCAGGCGAGTTAATGGCTGTTATTATAAAATTAACGGCATTGGAAAATGCGCTGGTACATCCGTTTACGATTGCTTTTGCCGTGTAAATACCTCCCATTGCAGGTGTAATGCTTTGGTCATTTGCATTGGGAATCGCTATATTGTCTTTATACCATTGATTCGTTGTTAGCGGGGAAAACCATATCGGTTATACCGCTGTTGAAATGTGTAGGATCAAATAACGAATGAAAGATGAGCTTAAAATTATTGCCTCCATTGGTAGAATAGAGAATAGCGGGTACAAAACCATAATTGCCATAGGCAATAAGCGTATCTTTATTAAAAGCCTTTACCCCGTTAATTCCAAAACCAAAGGTGAGGTTAACACTATAACCATTGTAGTCGACATTACCCGTAGTTATGTACTTCTTTGTAAACGTTCTGCCGCTATCGGTAGTAAAGCCGATCCAATCACGAAAAGCCACAAAGCCAGTGGAAGCAGTATAAAAACTTAGTTTATATATTTCATTTTCTGCAACGACTGTATCCAGGTAAATCTCACGCATTTGAGAAAAAGACTTAACCTGCAGAAATACAAAAGCAGCCAAAAGGAACCAGGTTTTAGGGGCAATTTTCATAATAGGGGCAGTTATTCCCGGATAAAAATATAAAATAATTCCCGGTTTATTTCCCAAATTGCTGCTGTTCGTTTGGTTAGCGTAAAGCGACCATAACAAAACGGGTTTTATTTAACTGTTTCCTGCACACTTATTGCCAAAATCAACACACTTATTGCCAAAAACTGCACGCTTATCAAATGGAGCGACATGCAATTAATAATGTTTATAAATTCGTAATATAAACCCTGCACATGTCATTAAACCGATTGCATATGCCCGCATCCGGCCTTTTTTTGCTTATTTGCCAATTTACGGCCTGTCAAAAGTTAAACGCCTTCCCTTCTTCTTATATCCAACACAGTCATGGCAGTATAGCATAATGCTGTTTTTGCCTTATTCATATTTATTGTATTAGCTTTAATCTTTACCAGCTTGCTACGTATATTACCAGCACTAATTGCCCTATTGATAATTTCCTCATTATCGTTTAGTTCTCTATTCGTATATACTTTTTTGACACCCTACTTTTTTTATTGTATTACAGTGGGTGTTTTTGTATTTATTGCAGGCTTATTTGCTTTTTCAGCCCGTATCATAAAAATAAATACCTTAGGTGTTGCCGCTTTTTCTGTAATTACTTTATGGGCAATTTATGTAGCCTTTAATGGCTATTACCTGAATATTTCAGGATGGCATAAACATTCCTATCTTCTTATATGCTTTGCTTTTTTCGCTGCCTCGTTATTGATCTTTAATTCATACCCAAAGCAGCATACTATATTTCCTGTAATTTCAATCATTGCAGGTATTGAATCGCTTATCTGTGTTTTGCAGTTTTTCAAAATAGTTCCATCACTAAATTTATATTTTGCTGTAACCGGCACATGGGTTAACCCCAATGTAACAGCTATGTATTTAGCTATGTCATTTCCTGCACTATTGTACTGTGTTGTGGCCGGCAACCAAAAATGGAAAAAGATTTTTACGGCATTATTGTTTTTAGTAGTGCTGGCCGTTATTCTGTTGAAGTGCCGAACAGCAATAATCGGCATTTTGATAGCCTCTGTATTCATCCTTCAGCATCGTTTTCAGATTATACAATGGATCAATACAAAATTCAATAAACCGGAAAAAGTATTTGTTGCTTTAGCAATGTTAACTGCCGTTTGTTTTATATCATTTATAGCCTGGAACATAAAAAAAGAATCCGCCGAAGGCCGGATACTGATCTGGAAATTATCGGCCGGTATGGGAAAGAATAAACCGGGCACCGGATACGGCTACGGCATGTTTGAAAGAAACTACAATCTTGTTCAGGCTGCTCATTTTAAAACGGGCAATGGCACAGACGCCGAAAAGAAAAATGCTACACAGGCTTTTATGGCCTATAATGAATATCTTGAAAATTTAATCGAAGGAGGCATTGGCGGTTTTACATTCTTTATTGCTTTTACAGCCATGCTGTTATATGGGGGGCTGCTCAAGTCAAAGTCAGGGGTAAATGAATCACCTCAAAAAGCTCCCCGAACAACCGGTGGCGCTTCCCCAAAAAATGCTAAAAAACCAGCAACCCCGTTAGGACCGATGCCCGTTACTTACGCAGGTATACTAACATTTACCGGCATGTCATTAATTAATTTTACGTTTACAGCTACACCTGCCATGTGCCTGTTCATGTTATATGCAGCCATGCTTGTATCGGCCACTTTTGACGCAGGCTCTTTCAGGCAATTCAGCATACCCCCCTTATGGCAAAAGATACCGGCGATATTTTTTGTCGTATGCGGCAGTTATATTATTTACTTCAATGCCGGCACAGCCCTCGGTCACCACCAGGTTAAATCAGCCATTATTTTAGCAAATAAAGGTGATACACAGGAAGCTTTGAACCTGTTAAAACAACAACCGGTGCAAGTTAAAAATACCGAAATCTATTGCAGAACATTGGGGGCATTATATATCAACAATAAACGTATTGATAGCGCCCTGATTGCATTTCAGCACGCGTCTTTGTTTACATCGTCGCCCGATTTGTATATAAAAATCGGCAACTGCCAGCAGGCGCTTCATCAGTACAACAAAGCTATTGATTCCTATAATACAGCCTTAAATATCCAACCATCACTTTTTGCTCCGCGTTATGCGTTGCTGCAGTTGTTTATTCGGCAAAAAGACAGCAGTAAAGTTATACAAACAGCCACAGACATTATCAATCTTGAACCTAAAGTGCTGAAACCTGAAATTAAACAATACAAGGAATTTGCGTCCCGCATACTATTACATTTTAAAGCCTGATCAGAAATGAACAAACAAGGTAAAGTAGAAAGAACCTGTTACAAAATCATCGTGTTGGTATGTTGCCTGCTACCAACAATCACGTTTAGCCAGTCTGCTGGCCGTTATTCGCCGGCAGTTACTTCAGTACTCGCCGAAACGCCTAAAAACAGAACGGAGCTTGAAAAGGCATTAAACTATTTTTATGCTACAGGCGACAGCCTTAAGATAAAAGCCATTCAGTTTCTCATTGTTAATATGCCAATACATAACAGTGTGAGTTATTATTGGGCCGACAGCTCCAATCACCCGGTATCTTATAATGAAGAAAATTTTGCCACACAGGAAAAAGCTACTACAGCCTTTCAACTTATTGAAGCAAAATATGGCAAACTGCACCCGGTACCCCATGTTTATAAAGATATCGACAGCATAAAAGCCGACATGCTTATTGAAAATATAAACCTCGCTGTAGACAAATTCAGGGAAAGAGGAATTGAAATAAATAAGTTCAACGAAGAGCTATTTTTAGAATACATATTGCCATACCGAACAAGTATAGAACCGCTTCAGGATTGGCGCAGAATATATACAAACCGGTTTGGCTCACTGCTTACCGGAAACACGTTATCTGAGACACAGCTTTCGGGGCTTACACAAAACATTAAAACCTGGTTCACGAACACCTATGGAGTAGAAATTCGCAAAGCCCCTCTCCCCCGTTTAGGCGCATTGCAACTTTTAAGCACAGCAAAAGGGCCATGTGAAGATATAGCAGATCTCACGGCGTTTATTGCCAGAAGCAATGGCTACCCGGCTGCCGTTGATTTTATACCTGCATGGGCCACTGCCAGCGGTTTGCATTTTCTTAATTATTTAAGTCCGTTGCCAGGCAATAAAAACCACTTCGACGCCGCTGACGGAGTCATTGTTGATTCACTCGGCAGAGAACCTGCGAAAGTTCTGCGAACTACGTATAGCAGGCAGAGAAACACCATTGCCTCCTTATTGAAAGACTCAGCTTTAATACCCGAAGGATTCTTAAGGCTTCAGAATTATAAAGATGTAACATCAGAATACTGGCAAACGGCCAATGTTCATGCAAAGCTGTTCGAGTTAAAGAATAAGTCTGTAATTGCATCATTTATCTGTGTATGGAACGCGGCAAACTGGAGGCCTGTATGGTATGGCTTTAAAAAAAATAACGGCACGGCAACCTATACCAATATGTGTAAAGGAGCTGTTTACCTGCCAATGTACTACCTTGACCGGAAACTTATTCCGGCCGCCTGGCCTGTTGTTAACGGTTATGATACAACGACCATGGTTCTACGGCCCGACACCCTGCACAAAAGAACCGTTGTAATTGAAGAACAGGCCCGGTACCTCTCATTTCGCGCCGGCAAACAATACTCTTTATTTTATTGGAACTACAGGTGGGTGCCATTAGGCATAAAAAAAGCAGATGCCACTTTCACGAAACTGAGCTATGACAATGTTCCGTCAAACGCGCTGCTGTTGCTGGTACCTGAATATAGCCAGGGAAAAGAAAGGCCTTTTATTATTGACGCTAATGGAAAAAGAATATGGTTTTAAAAATAAATAAATTAAAGGCGATGGCGGCTTTCATATTATTCGCCACGGTTGTTGCCAAAGTAAACGCACAGGAAAAAGGCCTTTGTTCTGAAGTGCTTAAAAAATATAACAGCTCGGTAGCCGCCAGGCTTTATCAGGTAAACTCCTATGATCTTTCAGGTGTTCCGTGTGCACAACAATTACAAATGGCGAGCCTTATAAATCAAAAAGACAGCATCCTTGTTTATTCGCTGTCGGCAGGCGACGCCATAAAAAGTATTCAAAAAAATATTGAAACAATTGAATACAGGATCAACACACTCGCATCGGTCAATACCTCATCAATGGCCGACAGAGCTGCACAAAAAGAACTGTCTTATTACACCGCCGCGTATAAGTTAACACCCGCCGACAGCACCATGCTGTATAAGTTCTTAACCAATAAAAACAGATCACTGAACCGGTTAATGCATGCGGGCAATGACACCAGCAGCTTATCGTCTGAAGTATTCACCTTCATAGTATATAAAAAACCGGTTATTGATATACTGAGAAAATACGAGTCGTACAATTATTTTGATAAGCAGGTACAGGATCTTTCAAAGATTAAACCATTGCCTGATACCAGTTATAAAAAACTCAGGAACCGGTATTATGAATTGCTCACCCCCACCAACAGGTATTCAGACAAGGACAGATTCGAGCTTGCATTTAAGCAAACGATTTCAGATACTACTTATTACAGTAAGCTTTTAAGGAACCAGATCAATGATATCGCTGTTGCATTAAATATTTCCGACCGGCGAAGCATTCTGCAATACAAACCCAGCCGCGAATGCATGGATACAGTTTTAAAAGTGATCAATAAAAAAAATTACCAGATAGGCTTACTGGCACTGGCAAATGCCGGTGATCTTAAACGCAGGGAAGCTGTCATTAAAAACGAGGCCGCTTTATACGACTCGCTGATACGGGTGCTTTTAGTGAAAGATGGCGCATTCATTACTTCCGGAATTATAAACGCCGCTATAAAGTATAGAAAAATACTTAACCTGAGAAATACACAGGTTGATAGTTTGATAGAAAGAGCCATCTGGCTCGACAGGGCAAAGGATTCAGCGTGGATGGCAGATGCGTTTGCTCCTTACGATACCAAAGACTATGAAAGCAATTGGCTGAGCCGTATAATGGATGACGATCAGTTAGCTCAGCTGCTAAGCATGAAATATTTAAAAGATGCCCGCAAAAACGCTGAAAATGACTGGAAAGACCTTGAAAAAAGAGGTTTGACAGAGAACATGAATAAAGAATCAGTTGTGAAAGAGCTGACCGTGTATTATATAAAAACAAAGGCAGCGACCACCATGTATTTCTATGACCAGGAAAAGAATGGTGCATATAGCAGAAGTGTGAGAGACGCAGCGCCTGCATCATTGAAATTATTACAGCATGCAAGAAAAAACAATGTTTTCAAAACTGAGGCTCAAAAATGAATCGAACCATAATCAGGTAATCCTTTTTTTAACCAAAAACACACATATGAAAAATTTGCCCTTACTCTTTTTTACATCCCTGGCATCTGCCGTTTATGGCCAGCAGCCCTCAGCACTGCCGGCGAATACGTCAGACGCTTTATATGCTAAAGGTTTAACCTATTCATCGAGTGGGCTTGTACTGAAAGATATTGCGAAAGCCCGCAATTTTTATTACCAGGCGGCCGACCAGGGAAACAGCAAGGCCATGTTATCGCTTGGGTCATTAAATGCACAGGAACAGGGATATTTAAATGTTGACAGTGCCTTGTACTGGTATAATGCTGCGGCCGCAAAAGGTAATAACGAAGCATGGTTACATTTAGGCAACCTTTATCATTTTGCGCAGGCAGGTGTTGTACAGGATTTCGGCAAGGCTTATACATACTATCAGCAGGGAGCCGCTGCCGGTGATATAAACTGTATCGCCATGCTGGGATATTATCATTACAAAGGATTATCCGGTAAACAAAACTATGCTCTTGCAAACTCGTTTTTTACCCGGGCAGCTGAGAAGGGAAACCCAATGGCCACCTATTATCTTGGATTACAATACCGGAATGGTTATGGTGTACAGAGAGATACCGATAAAGCAACAGAGTTGCTCAGTATCGCTGCAAAAACGGGCCAGGGGCAGGCAAAAAAAGAACTGGAGATACCGCAACCCGAAAATCCTGTTACCCCTTTAATAAGCCCGGTAAAGATGCAACAGAATAACAACAGCGCATATCAAAGAATAAAACATAACCTTGCTGCAGGTTCACTAAACGGAAACTACAAAGGGTATGCGATCAGGTATGACTGGAGCGCAACTAACATTATAAGCATATTTCCACTCGAAATTACATTCCGGTCTGATGGCGATAAGGTAACTGGCACATGGAACGAGGGAAATAGTGTAACGGATATAGAGGGTGTTTTAACAGAAACCGCTTTACTTTTTAATAATACTGCGTATAATAAAAAAGACCACTACAGCGAATTCAAAGGCGGCGAAACCTGGCAGTTCAATAATGCAAAGTTCAATTTGCTGCAGGAACCCGACAGTGTGTTTATCACAGGCAACCTGCAATTGTACAGCCATGTGCGCAGGGAACCGGGCAAGCCTTTATTTATATATGTTACCCGCGCTACTACGCCGGCCGAAAAGATAGGAATGGATAAAACCCCTATCAATATCACCTGCAACAATCCGTTCAGCAATACCCTCGCTGTATCTTTTAATATACCGGTTTCTACCCCCGTTACACTGCAGTTGGTAAATCAGCATGGCCAGGTGGTATATACCGAAAACGCCGGAACGCTGCAAGCCGGAACATACAGAAGGATAATAGAAGTTTCACCCGGGATGTCGATGGGAAGCTATGTACTGGAATTAGTAACAAAAACAGGTAAAAAAGCAAAAATGATCCTAAAACAATAAAGCGAATACTATGAAAAAAATAATTCCTATATTGATCGGTATTATCCTTGCAGCAAATACAAATGTGTTTTCCCAGTCAGAACAAACCCTCGAAACAGTGTATGTTACGGCCACTATTGACAATAGTGGTAACCTGCCACCAGTGACGGTTGTGGGCTCGAATAATGATTATTCCGCCTACGACACTTACTGGCAAATTTATTATCAGAATCAAAATAACAATGATAATGACGATAGTGATGAGGAGGACAATTCAGAGCAAGAGCAAACTCAGACGACGCAGGAAGATCAACCACCCGTTGATTGTGCCGGCGTGGCCGGAGGGTCTGCGGTTCCCTCTGATTGTGGTTGTATCGGAGGAACAACGGGCATTAACCAATGTATTGCGTGCGATCATCAGCCCTTTAACCCCGGCGATGCGGGTATCACAACATATTCCGGGGGACAATATTCGATAACACTTTCGCCTTATTCAACATCTGATTATGGTTTAACTAACACGGAAAAAGTTACAATAAATATTGGCGCATGCATGGAAAATGGAAACTGGTACGCCGTCCTTACCGGCATAACCGGCCACTATTCGAAACAAGTACAACTTGCATACGGCGTAAATGAAGTAAGCGGTATAAATACTATGCCATCTACTTTTTGCAGACAGGTAGAAGATCTGAAAAGTCTTGCTCATAAATCGGGTATGGAATGGTATATGTTGAGCGCCGTTGAAGCACACGAAAATGTGCACCTTGCCCATTTTGAACCTGCCATTGAAGAGATCACGTTCACTATTGAGGCACAGGTTGAGGCACTGTCAGTGCCAAACACCGGACAAACTGAAGCAGAGGCCATTGAACAGATTAAAAGACTTCAGGCATTCATTACTGCAGAAAGTAGTGCATTGACGGCCTGGGACTCAAAAGTTGTGACACTGCTACTGTATGATCATGTTCCCGGCGGCCCGGCTGATATGGCAGAAAGTGCAATTGTTTTACCAATGGCCGAAAGTATTTGCACACTTGCGATAGGGTCAAATTGGGGGCCATGTGGTTATTGCTATTAACCATATCTAAAAAAGAAATAATGAAAATAAAACAAATCATTTTGTCTTTCGCACTACTTTTTGGCTGCTCAGAAACAATGGTATATGCGCAGGCAACAAAAGAATATAGGTTTATTAGTATAGACAAAAACGAAACCGGAAATAAAATCCATATCTTTTTTAAGCTGGATAGTGTACAGTATCAATATCAGGCAGGGATAAAGTTTTCTTTGCGATTTAAAAACACCTCGGCTGATAGTATTAAGACTGTAAACCCTTTAGATCTTTTAAGCATGGGTCTACATAATAGCAAGGGACCCAATGTGCTTTACCCAATTATTTCAAGGCTTAAAATTCATTCCCGGCAGTCGTCTTCCATACCAACGCCCTACGCTGAATCGTATTCTATAGAAGGCGTCATGCTGAATGGTGAGCCTGCATCTTTAAACCTGGATGCACAAATGATAACAATACCAGGCGGGGCCAACCTTGAGATCATTTTCAAAATTACCGAGGTATTGAAACCAGATGCCGTAAGACCATACAATCCATCACAAAAAATGAAAGTTCCATATGACAATTACACTTTTGTTATAAGCATTAGTGTCACAGACGGAAAAACAAGTGCTACATACAATACAAAACCAATTCCGGTAATTTACACGCAATGCCAATAATATAATGCAGGTAAATTTCACTTCATGTCAGTAAGAATGGGAAGATATAAAGAAAAACAGGACGGTTTTAAAACCGTCCTGTTCTGTTGAAGTCACTCTACTTCCAGCTCAAAAGCCGCATTCAGTTTCAGCTTGCCTTCAGTTTCATTGTCAGCGCCGGTAAGCTTCCACCCTTTGATCTTACCTGTTTTCCCTTTGGTTAACAGGTCGGCGATCTGTTTGTCGGTAAGCTTCTTTCCAAATACTTCAAACGGCACCTTAAAGCCGCAGACTTTGAAGTTGGCGCATCCATAAGCAGTATTGCCTTTCTTCAGCATATGCGATTTGCATTTTGGGCATTGCTGCTCTTCTATAACTATTTCTTTTTTCGGCGCTGCGGGCTTTGATTCTTTTTTAGGTGTTGGATCCTTCTCATTTTCTTTTTTCGCCGGCTTCTCCGGCGCCACGGTAATAATTTTATAAGTAGCCGTTTTTACCTCTACAGTAAGGTCTATGACCATCTGTTTCAGTTCCTGCTTGAAAGTTTCAATAGCATACTCTCCCTTTTCAATGAGGCGTAGTTTACGTTCCCAGATACCTGTTAGCTCCGGACTTTTCAGTAGTTCCGTTTGAATAGTATCAATCAGATCAATGCCGGTTTGTGTAGCATAAATATTCTTCTTACGTTTCTCAATATACTTCCGGCGAAAAAGGGTCTCGATAATATTTGCGCGGGTTGAAGGACGGCCAATACCATTATCTTTCAGCAGTTCACGCATTTCCTCATCTTCCACCTGTTTTCCGGCTGTTTCCATCGCACGTAACAGGGATGCTTCGGTGAAGGGTTTGGGAGGCGACGTTTTGCCGTGATGGATCCGTGGCGTATGCGGACCGCTCTCTCCTACCACGAATACAGGCAGTATCTTTTCTTCGTCCTCTTTCTCATCTTCTTTTTTGGCATTAACATCATTGGCATATACTTCCTTCCAGCCAGGTTCCAGTATCTGTTTACCGGTCACTTTAAATGGCACCTGTCCTACCTTACCCAAAACGGTGGTATTGGCAATCTTACATTCCGGGTAAAAAGCCGCAATAAAACGCCTTGCCACCAGGTCATAAATACGTTTCTCTTCCTGTGGCAGGTTTGAAGGAAACACGCCTGTAGGAATGATAGCATGGTGATCGGTAACTTTCTTATCGTCGAAAACCGACTTCAATTTAGGAATAGGATTGGCAAGAATGGGTGCTGTCAGCGCAGCATAAGGCGTAAGGTCCTGCATGATGCCTGCAATTTTGGGATGCAGATCTTCCGAGAGATAGGTGGTATCTACCCTTGGGTACGTGACCATTTTTTTCTCATACAGGTTCTGGATGTATTTCAGTGTGTCATCGGCCGAATAAGCAAATTTCTTATTGGCTTCTACCTGTAATGCAGTGAGGTCGAAAAGGCGGGGATTGCCCTCCTTCCCTTCTTTTTTCTCAAAAGAAGTGATCTCAAAAGGATGTTCCTTCAGGTAAGCCAGGCCTTTTTCGGCCCTGTCCCGCACCTTTATACGGTCGATGGTAGCAGTGAATTCCGTTTCGCGGTACACTGTTTTTAATTCCCAATACTCTTCACTCACAAATGCATTGATCTCTTTTTGCCGGGCAACGATCATGGCCAGCGTTGGAGTTTGCACCCTTCCGATTGAGAGCACTGTTTTTCCCTGTGCGAACTTTTTGGTGAATAACCGGGTGGCATTCATGCCCAGCAGCCAGTCGCCGATAGCCCGGGCGCTGCCTGCCGCATAGAGGTTGTCGTAATGATCGGCGTTTTTAAGCTTTTTAAAACCCTCCCGAATGGCATCTTCTGTGAGGGATGAGATCCATAATCTTTTAACAGGGGCCGTGCATTGCGCTTTCAGCAATACCCAACGTTGAATCAATTCACCTTCCTGGCCGGCATCACCACAGTTGATCACTTCCTCACATTGATTCACCAGTTGTTCTATGACTTTGAATTGTTTTTGTACGCCGCTGTTATCAATCAGTTTGATACCGAAACTGGAAGGGATCATAGGAAGATCATCGAGCCGCCAGAATTTCCATTGTTCTGTATAATCATGCGGTTCCTTCAGGGTACAGAAATGCCCGAAGGTCCAGGTAACCTGGTACCCATTGCCTTCGAGGTATCCGTCTTTACGTTCTTTAGCGCCGATAACAGCTGCAATGTCTCTGGCCACGCTTGGCTTTTCAGCAATGCAAACCTTCATAGTAGTTACAAAAGGGCAAATGTCGTATTTTTTTTCGGGAGGATGGAATCGGTTATTTCTGCTTAAGTGCTTCCGAAGGTTTTTGAGAGCTGGTATTTAATCTTTAGAATTAATACTAATCAGCGGCCTTCAAAAAACGGGGCCGTCCCGATAAATCGGAACAGCCCCGGGCAATCCTTTGTAAGGACAATTGTGCTTCGACGCACCTGTTTATTGAATAACCCTTGTAACAACCGGTGAGTTTACCGTTTGCCCGTCCTGGCTGATAGCTACCACCCGGAACCAGTATTTAGCAGTTGAATTCAGCCCGCTAAACGTATAATACGGCTGCTTGCTGCCTTCACTAACCCACCTTATTTTTTGGCGACCTGAAAAAAAATTTGCGCAACCGAATAATTGCACTTATGTTTGCAACCACATAGTTGCAAATAATTCAAAGATGGAAATAAGAAGAGATATTTTTCAGGCCATTGCCGACCCGACCAGAAGGGCAATCATCGCCCTGATTGCTATGCAGGCAATGACACCCAATGCCCTTGCCGAACATTTTAATACAAGCAGACAGGCTGTATCAAAACATATTAAAATATTGACAGAGTGCGAACTGGTAAAACAGGAACAACAAGGCAGGGAAATTTACTACTCACTCCAAATTCAAAAAATGAAAGAGATTGATAAATGGTTAGACCAATTCAGAAAGCTGTGGGAAACTCAATTTAATCAACTTGACAAAGTATTAGCAACAATTAAAAAACAAAAAAAATGACAAAGAATTTGCTATTTGATTTTACGGTTGACAAAGCAACTAAAACCGTATTCATAACCAGAGAATTTGATGCCGAACTTTCGCTGGTATGGGATGCTTTTACCAAACAGGAACTTCTTGACCAATGGGTGGCACCTAAACCCTGGACTGCAAGAACAAAATACATGAATTTTGAAGTGGGCGGACGCAGGTTTTATGCGATGGTAAGCCCGGAAGGTCAGGAACGTTGGGCAATCCAGGAATACACTTCCATTACCCCAAAGACCAATTTCAAAATGTTCAATGTTTTTGCAGACAAAGATGAAAATCCTGAATTGCCAGGTTCTGATTGGGATTACACTTTTAGCGAACAAGACGGAAAGACAAAAGTTAGTATTACTATTTATAATGAATCCCTTGCCCGCATGGAGAAGATGATTGAAATGGGCTTCACAGAAGGATTTAAGATGTCCATGGTCAACCTGGAAAATTTGTTGGCCACACTATCCGGGCAACAGTAAGCCATGGTCGAGGTCTTCAA
>Ga0114129_10000903_pt1 | contig 38604 bp, 42 predicted proteins | sample RhiMetdeltSRZDD1_FD_80071 | JGI IMG/M metagenome (GOLD analysis project Ga0114129, IMG submission 80071) | Populus rhizosphere microbial communities from Tennessee, USA - Rhizosphere MetaG P. deltoides SRZDD1 (version 2) (version 2) | ecosystem: Host-associated > Plants > Roots > Rhizosphere >...
ACCTGCCACGGGTTCTACGCCGCCACCCGCGAACCGCGCATCATCGCGGCCCTGCTCGCACTGAACCCGTCGGGCATGCTCGCCATCCGCACCGGCGTACCGTCACGCCTGGTCGTGGTCGACGTCGACCCGGGCAACGGTGGCCGGGCCTCGATGGATCGGCTCATCGCCGCCGGAATGCTTGTGCCCACCCGAACCGTGCGGACCGGCTCGGGTGGCTGGCACCTGTACTACCAGCACCCGGGCCTGCACGTTCGGATACCGTGCAGCGCCGGCCGGTTGGCGCCCGGCATCGACGTACGCGCCGACGGCGGCTACGTCGTCGCCCCACCCTCGGTCCACCCGCGCACCCGCCGCCCGTACGCGTGGATCGACGAGACCGCCGAAGTGCAGGAGATGGCCCCCGCGCTGACCGCCGCGCTGCTTCAGCCCGGCCCCGCACCCACGCCGAGCCTCCCCACCAGCCCCATGCCCGCGCGCAGCGCGGGGGCCATCTCCCACCCCGGCAAGCTCATGACGACCCTGCTCGACCGCGTACGCACCGCCCCACCCGGCCGCCGCCGCGCCACCCTGTACGGCTGCGCCCGAGGCTTCGCCCGCATCGTCGCCGCCGGGGCGATCAGCCCGGGCGACGCGTACGCCGCCCTCCTGGAAGTGGGCCTGGCCGTAGGCCAGACCGAACGCTCTGCCCGTGCAGCGATCCACGGCGGCTTCACCGACGAGGGGGTGAATCTATGACGATGCCGAATGGCGCGGCGATCCTCGACCGGATCGCGGACTGGATAGGCATGCACCTGGCGCTACCATCCGAGCACTGCCTGCCGGTCATCACACTGTGGGCCGCGCACACCCATGTCGTGGAGCTGTTCTATGTCACTCCGCGACTGGTGCTCTCCAGCGCCGAGCCCGGCTCGGGCAAGACGCGGGTGCTCGAATTGCTGAACCTGTTGTGCCGCAAGCCGGAGATGATTCTGTCACCGACCACGGCCGCCATCTTCCGCATGCTCGCCGATGGGCCGATCACTCTGCTCTTCGACGAGGTAGATGCCGTCTTCAGCACGAAGAGCGGCGGGGGCAACAACGAAGACCTTCGCGGTCTGCTCAACTCCGGATACAAGCGTGGCAATACGATCCCGCGCTGTGTAGGCGACGCGGCCAAGATGGCGGTCACCAAGTTCCCTGTCTACAGCCCGGTTGCGCTCGCCGGGATCGCCGGGCACATGCCCGCAACGATCCTGACCCGCGCCGTCATCATCCACATGCGACGCCGCCCGATCGGCGTCCGTGTACACCCATTCCGGGAGCGCGACGCCGAAGCGGAGGCCAAGCCACTCCGCGACGACCTCGCCGCGTGGATGGACGCCCTCCGCTCCACGATCGGCGACATCCGGCCCGCCATGCCTGACGGCGTTGACGACCGGCCCGCCGAAGTATGGGAAGCGCTCCTCGCCATCGCCGACGCGGCCGGCGGCCACTGGCCGAACACGGCTCGCGCCGCGTGCGCACACTTCGTACTCGACAGCGTCCAGCAAGCCGCCTCACCAGGCGTACGCCTACTTACGGATCTGCGAACCGTCTTCCGCGACGCCCACCGGATGGCAACAGCCGAGGTGCTCGCCGCACTCCACGCACTACCCGAGTCCCCATGGGCCGATCTGGGCGGCGGCAAGCCTCTGGACGCGCCGAGGCTGGCCGCGCTGCTGCGGCCCTTCGAGATCGCCCCCAGTGCGTTCACGCCACCCGGCCAGAAGAGCGCCCGGGGCTACACCACCTATCCCGTCAAGACCATCGACACCAACAGCGCGGGCCTGGCCGACGCATGGTCGCGGTACTTGCCGCCGGTCCCTGCGGGCGCTTCGAAGGCTGGCACTCCGACGCCTCGCGACCGTCCACAGGAGACGACCGTAACGCCGCAAGACGTCACAGACCCATACGAAACCATTCAGGAGGCAAAGATCTTGGCTCAGCGTGGCTCTCAGACCGTTTCTCGACGGGAGGATGCTCGGTGACCGCCCCCGCCATCCCGCGCAAGGCTCCGCGCGCCGACGCGCCCCTCACCGTCGAGGAGGTCTGCGTCGTGCTCAAGATCAGTCGATCGACCTACTACGAGTGGCGCGCCAAGGGCACCGGACCACGCGCGTTCCGCCTGCCCAACGGCTCCATCCGGATCAAGCCCGCCGAGCTGGAGCGGTGGATTGAGGCCCTGGAAGAGCGTGATGCCTAAGTGGACACCACGTTTGACGTGCGCGTCTGGAAGACCGAGGTCTACCAGGGCAAGCGCACCACGAGCTACTACGTGCGCTGGCGCGTCGCGGGCAAGAAGTGGCGAGAGCCCTTCGCCGGTAAGGAACTGGCCGAGGGCTTCCGCTCGGCGCTACTCATCGCGGCCCGCAAGGGCGAGGCGTTCTACATCGAGACAGGGCGCCCAGTGTCAATGGAGCGCGCGGGGCGTACTTCACTATCGTGGTATGCGCTCGCATGCGCGTACGCGGATCTCAAGTGGAATCGTTCAGCGGCAACAACTCGACGCACCCACGCTGAGGCGCTGACCGCCGTCACCACCGCGATGTTCAACACCACCAACGGCAAGCCGGACGACAAGCTCCTCCGGCACGCGCTCAACCGCTGGGCGTTCAACAAGACCCGTCGCGATGACCCGACCTGCCCAGACAAGGTGCGTGAGGCACTGAAGTGGATCGCTAGTCACACCCGGCCGACGTCCGCCCTCGCTAAGCCCGACGTGCTTCGAGCGGTACTAGACAGCCTGACGGTCAAGCTCGACGGCGGCCCGGCCGCGTCCAGCGTCGTCAGCCGACGACGCAAGATCTTCAACACGTGCCTTGAGTACGCCGTCGAGCGCGGCGCACTGTCCCACAACCCGATCCCCGCACTGAAGTGGACGGTGCCCAAGACGACGCACGCCGTAGACCGACGTGTTGTCGCCAACCCCGCGCAGGCCCGCTCACTGCTGGCAGCGGTAGCCGGGATCCGCCTGAGCGGCACCCGTCTGGTGGCGTTCTACGGATGCCTCTACTTCGCGGCGCTCCGACCAGAGGAGGCTGGTGCGCTCACCAGGGCGAACCTTTCACTTCCGGAGAAGGGCTGGGGTGAGCTGCATCTGAGCGTGGCCGAGCCACACGCCGGCAAGGAGTGGACCGACTCCGGGAAGACTCGCGACCGCCGTCAGCTCAAACAGCGTGCCGTGGGGGAGGGGCGTACCGTGCCCTGCCCGCCGGAGTTGACCGCGCTGCTGCATCAGCACATCGAGCAGTTCGGCACCGCGAAGGATGGTCGGCTGTTCCGGGGCGAGCGCAACGAGGACGAGCTGCCCAAGGGCACGATCAACCGCTACTGGCGCAAGGCCCGTGCGGCGGTGTTCACCCCCGAGGTCTACGCCTCACCGCTCGCAGCGACGCCGTACGACCTGCGCCACGCGGCCGTCTCGACCTGGCTGAACGGGGGCGTACCCGCGACAGATGTCGCCGCATGGGCGGGGCACTCGGTCGAGATCCTGCTGAAGATCTACGCCAAGTGCCTCGACGGCGGAGCCGAGCAGCTACGCAAGCGGATCTCGGCGGCGCTGGGCAGCGACGATGCCCCAGAAAACTTTGGGACGCATTTGGGACGGACAGCCGATCAAAACCGCCAATAGTCCGTAACAGTCGGACAGACGTACTAAAGCCCCGCCCGGGAAATCCCTGGTCGGGGCTTTGTCTTGGCTGCTTAGGCGTGGTGCCCCCGGCAGGATTCGAACCTGCGCCCCCGCCTCCGGAGGGCGGTGCTCTATCCCCTGAGCTACGGGGGCTCAGCGACCGACAAAGAGTATCAGGTCCACCGCTGGCGTCCGAACCGGTATCACCGCGGCCGGCCGGTGGCGCGGATCAGGCGCCGACCTGCTTCTGGAGCTGCTGGACGACGGTGATCTCCCGCTGCTGCCCGGCCTTCATGTTGGCGGCCAGCGACCGTACGTCGGCGTTCCGGGACTCGGCGAGGACTCCGTCGACCATGTGGATGCCACCGAGGTGGTGGGTCAAGATCAGCTTCAGGAAGAGGATGTCGACCTGCTTGCCCTTGGCGTTGCGCAGCTCCTGCATTTGTTCCTGGGTCGCCATGCCCGGCATGAGGCCGTCCTTGAGCGCGGTCGTGCCCTCCGGCATCCACGCCATCGGCTTGGACGCCGAGGTCGGGTTCAGGCCCCAGAAGGAGAGCCAGGTCTGCATGATGCCGATCTGGTTCTCCTGGGTCAGCGCGATGTCGTAGCCGAGCGAGCGTACGTCCGGGTCGGTCGCCCGGGCCGCCGCGATCATGGCCATCTCCACCGCTTGGGCGTGGTGGCTGGACATGTCGCGGGCGAACCCGGCTTCAGGTGAGTCGTCGGCCGGGGTCGTCGACGACGCCGTGGTGACCGGCTGGGCGTCCGGGGACACCGCGCGTCCCACGGCGTACCCGGACATCAACGCGATCACGACGGCGAGCGAGATTCCCGCGGTGATGAACCACCTGCGCAGCTGCATGCTTATCCCATGTTCCGAGGTGTGGTGCCGGTGACGTTGACGCCGCCGGAGCACGCGGCACCCTGCTCCTGGGAGGCGTTCTTGCGCAGCGCGCGGAGGAAGGCGTCGATGCGGCTGTCGTCGGCGTTGTCGACCTTGAGCTGGTAGCCCCACGCCTGGAGGCTGATGGGCGAGCCGAGGTTGTCGACCGGGCTCATGAAGGTGTACTCCAGGCCCTTGACGCGGGTGACGAGCTTGTCGACCTGGGCCGACGCCAGCTTGCTGTCGTAGGTGATCCAGACGGCGCCGTGCTCAAGGCTGTGTACGGCGTGCTCGTTGGCGATGGGCGCCTTGTAGATGTCGCCCATGCAGTTCTGCCAGGCCGGGTTGTGGTCGCCGCCGACCGGCGGGTTGACCTGGTAGGTGAGCGAGCCCTGCTTGTGGTTGGCGGTCAGCCAGGCGGGCTTCTGGGCGGTGTAGTTCACGATGCCCTGGATCGCGGCGGCGCGTTCGGTCCACGGCGTCTTGGCTTCCTCGGCGGCCAGCTTCGCCTCGGCCTCCTGCTTGGCCTCGGCCGCGGAGTTCGCGCGCATGTCCTTGATGATGAAGAAGGCGCCGAAGCCGACGATCGCGATTGCGATCAGGATCACGGCGGTCAGCAGGGCGATCGGGCCCCACGAGCGCTGCTGGGTGACCTTGACCGGCGTGATGGGCTTGCGGGCCTTGCCCGAGCCCTTGCCGGCCGGGCCTTTGCCGCCGGACGAGACCTTGCCCGCGCCGGGGCGCGCGGATCCGCCCGGCTTGCCGCCGGTCGCGGTCGATTTGCCGGACTTGACGACGTTGACTTGCCGGTTCTCGCCGGGGGAGCTGATGCTCATCGATGGCCTCTGCAAGGGGTGCGGGTGGTCAGGAAGCAGGGTGACGGTAGCGTGACGGCCCGTCAAAGCCCAGAGTCTAGCGCGGATACCATGGATCGGTGACGCCAGAGAAACTCGCCGACGCCGTTCTCGCCGCCGCCCACGCCGTCTTCACCGAGCGTGGGCTGGATCATAGTGTGCTGCCCGCCAGCACGGCCGTCGAGCGACCGCGTAATCCCGAGCACGGCGACTACGCCTCCAACCTGGCGATGCAGGTCGGCAAGCGGGCCGGGCAGATTCCCAGAGAACTCGCAGCTGCCATTGCCGAGGAACTGCGCAAAACGGACGGTGTCGAGGACGTCGAGGTGGCCGGGCCGGGCTTTCTGAACATCCGGCTCGATGCCGGGGCGGCGGGTGGCTTGGCGCGCCAGGTCGTGGCCATGGGCGACGCCTACGGCCGGGGCACGGGCCTGGCCGGGCAGACGCTGAACCTGGAGTTCGTGTCGGCCAACCCGACCGGCCCGATCCACCTGGGCGGCGTACGCTGGGCGGCCGTCGGCGACGCGCTGGCCCGGTTGCTGAAGAAGGCCGGTGCGACGGTTACGACCGAATACTACTTCAACGACGCCGGTGCGCAGATCGACCGGTTCGCCGCCTCGCTGCTCGCCGCGGCCAAGGGGGAGCCGGCGCCCGAGGACGGCTACGGTGGGGCGTACATCACCGAGATCGCGCAGACCGTGCTGGCGAAGCGGCCGGATGCGCTGGACGCCGGCGATCCGCGTGAGGTCTTCCGCGTCGAGGGCGTACAGCTGATGTTCGAGCAGATCAAGGAGTCGCTCGCGCAGTTCGGCACCTCCTTCGACACCTACTTCAACGAGAAGGACCTGCACGACCGGGGCGAGCTCGATCTGGCCCTGACCCGGCTGCGGGAGCAGGGTCACGTGTTCACGGCCGACGGCGCGACCTGGCTGCGTACGACCGACTTCGGCGACGACAAGGACCGGGTGCTGCGCAAGTCCAACGGCGAGTGGACGTACTTCGCCGCCGACTGCGCGTACTACCTCGACAAGCGGGAGCGCGGCGCCGACCGGGTCGTGATCATGCTGGGCGCCGACCACCACGGCTACATCGGGCGGATGCGGGCCATGGCCGCGTGCTTCGGCGACGACCCCGACGGCACCTTGGAGATTCTCATCGGCCAGATGGTGAATCTGGTTCGCGACGGGCAGCCGGTCCGGATGAGCAAGCGCGCCGGGACCGTGGTGACGATGGAGGATCTGGTCGACGCCATCGGCGTGGACGCCTCCCGGTACGCCCTCGCGCGCTACTCGTCGGACTCGCCGATCGACATCGACATCAACCTCTGGACGAGCACGAAGAACGACAATCCCGTTTATTACGTGCAGTACGTGGCTGCGCGTACCGCGAGCATTTCGCGGAACGCGGGGGAGCTGGGCCTGACGCGGCAGACCGCCGAGTTCGACCCGGCGCTGCTGGCTCATCCGAAGGAGCTGGAGCTGCTCAAGGCGCTCGGCGACTTCCCGGCCGTCGTCCAGTCCGCCGCCGAGCTGCGCGAGCCCCACCGGGTGGCGCGCTACCTGGAGGCGCTCGCCGGTGACTTCCACCGGTTCTACGACAACTGCCGGGTGACCCCGGTGGGTGACGAGCAGATCGAGCCGCTGCATGTGGCGCGGCTGTGGCTGAACGACGCGACCCGGCAGGTCATCGTCAACGGCCTCACCCTGCTGGGCGTCTCCGCCCCCGAACGGATGTAAGCGAATGCGCGCACACGAAGCCGGAGCGCTCCACGGAGACTTCGGTCAGGGTCCCACGTGGCTGCGGCCGCCGGCCGACGTCAACGAGCTGATGACGGCACTGTGGCCGGTCACGGCGGCCAAGGACGAGTCCGGAATGCTGCACGTGGGCGGCGTACCCGTCGAGCGGCTCGCCGAGGAGCACGGCACGCCGGCGTACCTGTTGGATGAGGAGGATTTCCGCGCGCGATGCCGCAGCTTCAAGGCGGCCTTCGCCGGCGCGGACGTCTTCTACGCGGGCAAAGCCTTCCTGTGCAAGGCGATCGTGCGGATCGTGCAGGAGGAAGGCTTGTGCCTGGACGTCTGCACCGGCGGCGAGCTGGCGGCGGCGCTGGCGGCGGGGATGGATCCGGCGCGGATCGGGTTCCACGGCAACAACAAATCCGTCTCCGAACTTTCGCGGGCGCTGGACGCGGGCGTCGGCCACATCATCGTCGACTCCTTCGACGAGATCGCGCGGCTGAGTGCGCTGGCGAAACAGCGCGCGGCGAAGCCGGCTGTGATCCTGCGCGTCACCGTGGGCGTCGAGGCGCACACCCATGAGTTCATCGCGACCGCCCACGAGGACCAGAAGTTCGGTTTCTCCCTGGCGGGCGGCGAGGCGTTCCGGGCCGCGGCGGCGATTCTCGACGGGGGAGTACTGGAGCTGCGCGGGCTGCATTCGCACATCGGATCGCAGATCTTCGACGCCTCCGGGTTCGAGGTGAGCGCCCGGCGGATTCTGGCGCTGCACAAGCGAATCCGTGACGAACTCGGCGTCGAGCTGCCGGAGCTGGACCTCGGCGGCGGGTTCGGCATCGCGTACACGAGCCAGGACGATCCGCAGCCCGCCGCCGAGCTGGCCGAGCGGATGCGCAAGATCGTCGAGGACGAGTGCGGGATACTCGGGCTGAACGAGCCGCACCTGAGCGTCGAGCCGGGCCGGGCCATCGTCGGCCCCGCCGTGTTCACGCTCTACGAGGTCGGGACGGTCAAGCCGATGGACGGTCTGCGGACCTACGTCAGCGTCGACGGTGGGATGAGCGACAACATCCGCACCGCGCTCTACGACGCCTCCTACTCCGCGACGCTCGCCTCGCGCCGGTCGCCGGCCAGCCCGATGCTTGCCCGCGTGGTGGGAAAACATTGTGAGTCCGGGGACGTGGTGGTGAAGGATGAATTCCTGCCCGCCGACATCCGGCCCGGAGATCTTCTCGCGGTGCCCGGCACAGGTGCCTACTGCCGGAGCATGGCGAGCAATTACAACCACGTACCGCGGCCGCCGGTGGTCGCGGTGCGGGACGGGCAGTCGCGGGTGATCGTCCGCCGGGAAACCGAGGACGACCTGCTCGCGCTCGATGTCGGCTGAGGGGTAGCGGATGCCTGCAAGTGAAGCGCCGGTCCGGGTCGCGTTGCTCGGCTGCGGCAACGTCGGCTCCGAGGTGGTACGCCTGCTGCACGAGCAGGCCGGCGACCTGACGGCCCGCATAGGCGCGCCCGTCGAACTCGTCGGCATCGCCGTGCGCCGAGCCGGCCGGGATCGCGGCAATCTTCCGGTCGACCCGGCCATTTTCACGACCGACGCGCTCGGGCTCGTCAAGCGCGACGACATCGACGTCGTCATCGAGGTCGTCGGCGGCATCGAACCCGCGCGTACGTGGCTCGTCGAAGCGTTGCGCAGCGGCAAGAGCGTCGTCACCGCCAACAAGGCGCTCCTGGCCGAGGACGGCAGCTCGCTGCACGACGCCGCCGCGCACGGCGGCGCCGACCTCTATTACGAAGCCGCGGTGGCGGGCGCCATCCCCTTGCTGCGCCCGCTGCGCGAGTCGCTGCACGGTGACCGCATCACGCGGGTCACCGGAATCGTCAACGGCACCACCAACTTCATCCTGTCCAGCATGGACAGTTCCGGTGCCGGGTTCAGCGAGGCTCTCGAAGAAGCCACCATTCTGGGGTACGCCGAACCCGACCCCACGGCCGACATCGAAGGTTTCGACGCGGCGGCGAAGGCGGCGATCCTGGCGTCGCTGGCGTTCCACACCCGCGTTGGCGCCGCCGACGTCTACCGCGAAGGCATCACCGAGGTGTCGGCCGCCGACGTCGCCAGCGCGAAAGCCATGGGCTGCACCATCAAGCTGCTGTGCATCGCTACGCGTACCGAGGACGGCGGGGTGAGCGTACGCGTGCATCCGGCGATGATTCCGCGTACGCACCCGCTGGCCGGCGTGGGCGATGCGTTCAACGCGGTCTTCGTCGAGGCGGAAGCGGCCGGGCAGCTCATGTTCTACGGCCGCGGTGCCGGTGGTGCGCCGACCGCGTCGGCCGTGCTCGGCGATCTCGTCGCCGTTGCTCGTAACCGGCTGTCGGGCACCCGGGCCGCTTCGGAGTCGGCGTACGCGGACCTGCCGGTGCGGTCCATGGGCGAAGTGCGTACGCGCTACCACATCTCGCTCGACGTGGCCGACCGCGCCGGTGTGCTGGCGGCGGTGGCAGGCGTGTTCGCCAAGCACGACGTCTCCATCGCGACCGTCAACCAGAGCGGGCGCGGCAGCGACGCGATCCTCGTCATCGTGACGCACTCGGCCGCCGACGCGGCGCTGGGTGCGACCGTCGAGGAACTGCGGTCTCTGGACATCGTGCGGTCCATCGCCAGCGTCCTGCGGGTCGAAGGCGAGTAGAAACCGAACAATCGACGGGCGGGCCGTGGTTATCCACAGGCTCGCCCGATGGCGTTTGCGGACCCTCTCCGGTCGGACCTAGGGTTCCCAGGGCAGCGGATGGACCTGGGGGAGGGTACGCATGTTCAACGACATCGACGCCGCCGAGGAGTGGCTGAACACCTGGACGGCGAGCGTCAACGCGCAGGCCGAACGGGCGGCTCAGCTGACCTCGCGAGTCGCGGCGCTGACCGCGAACGCGCAGAGCGCGGACGGTTCCATCAAGGTGACCGTCGGCTCGACCGGGCAGATCGAGAAGCTCTCGCTGGACGACCGGGTCCAGCGGCTCAGCGGCGAGGAGCTGTCGCGGCAGATTCTGGGCGTGATGCGCAAGGCCCAGGCGTCACTGTCTACTTTGGTCACAGCCGAGGTCGCGGCCACCGTCGGTGTCGACACCGAGACCGGGCGGGCGGTCATCGGCTCGTTCGAGACACGTTTCCCGCAACCGGCGGACGACGACCGCGACGGCCGGGGTGGTGAGCACCGTGGGCGGTGAGGTCATCGAGTTCCCGATCGCGCTCGTCGATCGGCACGCGGGCACGGTCGACTCCATCGCCGACGCAGTGCAGACGGCGCGCTCGGCGGTGCATGAGGTCACGATGGACTCGCAGGCGTACGGGCAGCTGTGCCAGTTCCTGCCGGCGCTGCTGAGCCCGGTCTTCGGCCTGGCCCTGGACGCCTTACACGAGTCGATCGGCTCGTTGCAGGAGACCGCCGGCAAGCTGCGTACCGCGGCGTCCTCGACCGAGAGCACCGACATCGCGCAGGAGGCGGCCATCGCGCAGATCCCGGCCAGCCATCCCGGACTGCGGCTGCCCCTATGACGAGCCCGAACCTGCTGGTCGCTCCGGAACAGCCGTCCACGACCTGGTTTACGGGCCTGGGCCTGGTCGAGGACGCGGCCCAGATCTCCAACGGCATCCAGAACAATTCGTGGGTCGACGGCACGCTCGGCACCGTCGGCGGCGCGCTCGACATCATCGGCATGGTGCTCGACCCGATCGGCTCGCTCGTCGCGTGGGGCGTCTCATGGCTGATGGAGCACGTGAAGCCGCTCAAGGAAGCGCTGGACTGGCTGGCCGGCAACCCCGACGCCATCAACGCTCACGCTACGACGTGGGGCAACGTCTCCAAGTTCACCGGCGAGGCCCATCAGGGGTACGCCGACGCGATCCGGTTCGAGACGCAGACGTGGATCGGCGAGTCCGGTGAGGCGTACCGGCAGCATGCCGGGATCCACCTGACCGTGCTGGAGGGCATCGCCAAGGCGGCCAACGGCATCTCCTATGCGGTCATGGGCGCGGGCCTGCTGGTGGCTCTGGTCCGGGGCATCGTGCGGGACCTGATCGCGCAGTTCATCGCCACGCTGGCGGCCCGCCTGCCGCAGTGGCTGGCCGAGATCGGCTTCACCATCGGCATCGGTACGCCCTGGGTCATCGGCCAGGTCTCGGCGCTCGTGGCCAAGTGGGTGAACAAGATCCAGGAGTTCGTCCGCGCGCTGCTGAACAGCCTGCGCCGCCTCAAGCCGATGGTCGGCCGGCTCGGTGACATCCTGACCGAGCTGAAGGAGGAGGTCCTGAAGAAGCTCGGCCGGTCCAACCCGCTCAAGCACGGCGACGAGCCGAGCGTGCCGTCGGGCTGGAAGCCGGGCGACCCGGCTCCGCCGCCCCTCGTCCGCGACGAACCGCTTCCCTCGACCTCCATGAACAACACCTTCCGCTACGAGGAGCTGCCCGGCGACCTCCGCAATCCCTGGGGCGGCTTCTCCTTCCCCAACGGCGAGCCGTCGGCGGTGCGGTACCTGGACGACGCCGGGCGGGAACAGCATCGGCTCTTCGTCGACGCCGACGGTAATCTGCGGCGCGCATCGGACAATTCCCTCTTCGACACGAGCACCGCGAACACCGTCTGGGGCGGTGACGACGGCGGCCGGGCGATCTTCGTCATGGACCGCGACGGCAACCTCTACGCTTCCAACTATCAGGCCCGCGGCGATTTCCACCATTCGAGCATGCTGGCCGGCGGGGAGGTTGCCGGTGCGGGGGAGATCCGGGTCGACAACGGCAAGATCGTCGACATGACCGATAAGAGTGGCCACTACCAGCCCCCGGCGGATCTCAACGACAACGCACTCGACGAGCTGCGCCGGCAAGGCTTGGACATCGAGGGCATGAAGCAGTACGACTTCGACGGGAACGAGCGATGACGAGGCGACCGGCGGATCTCTGGCGGGGGACCATCAACCAGATCCTCTACGGTGCGCAGGGGGGCCGGCTCGATGACGAGACGGTCGACCGTACCGCGCGGGCGATGATCGACTATCGCGTCTTCGTGGCCGGCCCTGCCACCTATCTCTCGGCGATCGAGCAGGCCCTCCGCAGCACCGATACATTGGTGGAAGGCCTGCCCGTACGCCTTCAGGAAGGGGAGTTCCGGGATTTCCTGAGCCGCATCCGCGAGCGCCTCGTCGCTTTGCAGCCCTGGCCGGAACCCCGCTTCCGCAAGCTCCCGGTGTCCCAGTGGCCGAGCTTCGGCGGTGCGCGAGCCGTCGCCCGGATCGACCGATCGGTCCAGGGCGTCGCCGACCGCCTGCCGTCGATCTTCGACCAGGTGGAGATCGGAGAGGTCCGCCTGCCGGTCCTCATCCTTCGCCTGCGGACGGGCGAGGACGTCGCCCTCCTGGGATCGGTGGACAGCAAGTCGCAATCGGTGACGCTGCTTCAGCGCGAGCCGGGCGATCCCCGGGCGACCATCGAGCACTTCACCGAGTTCACCGGCCTGCCAGCCGAGCCCCTGGCCGAATAACGGCGAGCCCCTGGCCGAATATGCAGAAGCGGTATATGCAGAAGCGGTGCGGGAAACACCGCGGACGGGGAGTGAATCTCGCGAAGTGGAACCAACGGCAAGGCCACGCGTTGAGCACGCTAGCCTGTGACCCTGCGTGAGGAGACCAGCATGTGGCGCGGATTGATCGATCGATATCGGGACCGTCTCCCCGTCTCGGAGGCCACGCCCGTCGTCACGTTGCACGAGGGCAACACGCCGCTCGTGCCGGCACCCGTGCTGTCGGCGCGTACGGGCGGCGACGTCTACCTCAAGGTCGAGGGGGCCAATCCGACCGGTTCGTTCAAGGACCGCGGGATGACCGTGGCGGTGTCGAAGGCGGTGGAGGAGGGCGCGAAGGCCATCATCTGTGCCTCCACCGGTAACACCAGCGCCAGTGCCGCCGCGTACGCCGCCCGGGCCGGAATCACCTGCGCGGTCCTCGTACCGCAGGGAAAGATCGCGCTGGGCAAGCTTGCGCAGGCCCTCGTCCACGGCGCGAAACTGTTGCAGGTCAACGGAAACTTCGACGACTGCCTGTCGCTGGCGAGCAAGCTCGCGGTCGACTACCCGGTGGCGCTGGTTAACTCCGTCAACATCCACCGGCTGCACGGGCAGAAGACGGCGTCGTTCGAGATCGTCGAGGCACTCGGCGACGCACCGGACATCCACTGCCTGCCCGTCGGCAATGCCGGCAACATCTCGGCGTACTGGATGGGGTATCGGGAGGATCTGGAGGCCGGCAACGCCACGCGGGCTCCGAAGATGTACGGGTTCCAGGCGGCCGGCGCCGCGCCGCTGGTAACGGGCGCGGTCGTGCAGAACCCGTCGACCATCGCGACCGCGATCCGCATCGGCAATCCCGCTTCGTGGACCCGGGCGATCGATGCCCGCGACGCCTCCGGAGGGATCATCAGCAGCGTCACCGACCGCGAGATCCTGTCGGCGTACCGGCTGCTGGCCCGGGAGGTCGGCGTCTTCGTCGAGCTCGGCAGCGCGGCGAGCGTCGCCGGTCTGCTGCAGTCGGCCGAGAAGGGCCTGCTGCCGGGCGGGTCGACGATCGTCTGCACGGTCACCGGCCACGGTCTGAAGGATCCCGAGTGGGCCATCTCCACCGCGCCTTCGCCGACGACCATCGCCAACGACGTCCTCAAGGCGGCAAAGGCACTGGATCTCGCCTGACGGGCGGACCGCGCTCCTGGCGGCTCGCGCATGCGCGGCCTCGCAAGTGTAGGGTGCGTGCGTGCGTGCGCTCCTTACCCAGAATCGCGACTTCCGCCGCCTGTTCCTCTCCCAGCTGATCACCATGAGCGCCGACTGGTTCCTCATGGTGCCCCTGCTGGTGCTGCTCACGCGGCAGACCGGCGGCGGGTTCTGGGGCGGCGTCGCGCTCGCCGTCGACACCGGCATCGTCGCGCTGCTCCTGCCCTACGCGGGGACCGTCGCCGACCGTATCGACCGCAAGCGCATGATGGTGGGTGCCAACCTCGCCGCCTGCCTCGCGGTGTGCGTCCTTTTCCTGGTACGCGGGCCGCTGGCCGGGCCGATAGCGGCGGCAGCGGTGGCGTTTCTCGCGGTCGCGAAGGCGTTCTACGGTCCGGCGGCCCAGTCGGCGCTGCCGAATCTCGTCGCGCCGGACGATTTGTCGGCGGCGATGGCGATCGCCGGATCCAGCTGGGGCACGATGACGGTCGTCGGCTCGTCGCTGGGCGGCGTGGTCGCCAGCGTCGTCTCTCCGTACGCCTGCTTCGGTGTGGTAGCGGCCCTGCTGGCCGTTTCGGCGGCACTGTGCTGGCGCATCGCGCAGCCGACCCAGGCTCCCCGGGAACCGGTGCACGAGCACCCCGACGCCTGGCCGGCCATCCGGGAAGCTCTGGGCTACCTGCGCCACCGGCCACGCCTGCTGTCGCTCGTGACGGTGAAGGCGGCGGTCGGCGTCGGCAACGGCCTGCTGGTGGCGTTCCCGCTGCTGGCCCTGCACTACGGCGTCGGCGCGATGGGTGTCGGCCTCATGTACGCCGTCCGCGGCCTCGGATCGCTGCTCGGCCCGTTCGTTCTGCGCCGGGTGCTGAACCGGCCGGAATGGCTGCTGTCCGGGCTGTCGATCTCGATGGCGGCATACGGCGTGGCGTACCTGGCCGTCGCCGCGTTCGACTGGTTCCCGCTCGTGCTCATCGGGATCTTCGTCGCCCACGCCGCCGGCGGTGGCAACTGGGTCATGAGTTCGTACGCCATCCAGCGAGCGGTGCCGGACACGCTGCGGGGCCGCGTAGGCGCCACCGACACGATGGTCGCGATGCTGGCCGTCACCGCTTCGCAGCTCGTCGCCGGGGTGTTCGTCGACACCGTCGACACCCGATTCCTGATCATCGGGTGTGCCCTGACTACCCTCCTGTACGCCGGTGGCTGGCGGATGGTCACGCGCCGGATCGAGCGGCGCGAACTGGCCCCCGCCTGACTCTGCACCGCGCCGGTGGCCCATGGAGGACGCCGACCTAGCATGGTCCGGTGCCGATCTCCTTTCGCACCGGTCCGGTCAGTGTGCGTACGCCCGCTACGAGCGCCAACCTCGGACCCGGCTTCGACGCGCTGGGCCTGGCCCTGACCCTGTACGACGAGGTGACGGCCGAGGTCGTGGACGGCGAGACGACGGTGGAGGTCGCCGGGGAGGGCGAAGGTACGCTCCCGGCGAACGAAGATCATCTCGTCGTCCGGGCGATGCGGCGGACCTTCGAGATCCTGGGCGGGCAGCCGAAGGCCATCAGGTTGCGGTGCGTGAACGCCATCCCGCAGGCCCGCGGGCTCGGATCGTCGAGCGCTGCCATCGTCGCGGGCGTGACCTTGGCTCAGGCGCTATCCGGAATGTGGGATCGGGAGCGCGCGTTAGAGATCGCGGGCGAGCTGGAGGGCCACCCGGACAACGTGGCGCCATGCATCCTCGGCGGCTTCACCATCGCCTGGCTGGACCCGGCCGGCGACCAAGCCCTCGCCGAACCCGGTGTGAAGCCCGGCAGAAAAGCGCGGGCGACCGCCCTGACGCCTCATCCGGACGTACAGCCGGTGGTGTTCGTACCGCCGACCCAGGGCCTGACCGCGGCGGCGCGAGCAGCGCTGCCCAAACAGGTGCCGCATCATGACGCGGCGTTCAACGCCGGCCGGTCGGCGCTGCTGGTCCACGCGCTGACGAACGACCCGAGCCTGCTGCTGGCCGCCACAGAGGACCGGCTCCATCAGGACTACCGCGCGCCCGGCATGCCCGAGACGGCTGCGCTGGTCGGCAGGCTGAGGGCGAGCGGCATTGCGGCGGTGGTTTCGGGAGCGGGCCCGACCGTGCTAGCCTTGACGAAATTGGGCGATATGCCCGAGAACATCGCGAACGCTGCCGGTGAGACGAGCGATGCGCCTGGGAAAACCAGCGCGGAGGGTTGGGTACGCCACAAGCTGCGCTTCGACCTGGTCGGAGCGGCGTTCGTGGAGTAGGCTGGACACGCCGGGGCGGGGCCCTATTGCCGCAGGTCTTACGAGTTGGTTAGGCTCTTGAGCTAGCACAGCCGCGAGACAGCGTTCTTCGGCGGTTCGGCTTCCCCAACGGCTAATGGCGGGCTCTCCGCCCACCCCTGTCCGCAAGCCGCACTGCGTAAAGACTCGCTCGGCTGCGCGACCCAAACTCTCGCCCCACGTTCTGACGGGGCGGGTGTATCGCTTGGCCGCCCGGCCACCCTTCGCGCCGACGCTGTATCCCAGCGCAGGCGCACCCGGGCAGCTCGGCCCATCGAGGGAAGGAATCCATTGAGCGACACCACCGACACCACGTCGGATGTTCCCACCGTCGCTGACGACGCCACCGCCGGCACCGCCCGGCGCCGCCGGTCGGGCAGCGGCCTGACAGCGATGCTGCTCCCCGAACTGCAGAGCATGGCCGCGTCCCTGGGCATCTCGGGCACCGCCCGCATGCGCAAGGGCGAGCTGATCTCCGCCATCACGGAGAAGCAGCAAGGCGGCGCTCCGCGTCCTCGTGCAGAGGTGGCGGCCACGGCCGGAAACACCCGCGATGAGGTGCGAGCCGAGGTCCGTGAGGCCGAAGCGCCCGCCGAGCGCCCGCGCCGGGCGAGCCGTCCGGCCGGACCACCTATGCCCGCCGAGAGCCGCGCCGACGGCCAGGGCCGCAGCGACGCGGCCGAGGTGAAGACGGCTGAGGTCAAGATGGCCGAGGTCAAGACGGCCGAGGTCAAGACCGAGGCCCCCGAGGGCGAGCAGACCCAGCGCCGCGAGCGTGGGGACCGCCGTGACCGCCGCGACCGCAACAGCGATCGCAACAACGGCGAGCGCAGTGAGCGCCACAACGGCGAGCGCAGTGAGCGCCACAACGGCGACCGCAGCAGCGCCGACGGCGACCAGGAGTCGCCGCAGCGGGACCGCGGCGAGCGCCGCGGCGACCGCGGTGAGCAGCGCAACGGCAACGACCGCGACGGCTTCGAGGACGACGAGGACGGCGGCCGCCGCGGGCGCCGCAGCCGGTTCCGAGACCGCCGCCGGGGCCGCAGCGACCGCGATGACTCGCGTGAACCGCAGGTGACCGAGGACGAGGTCCTGATACCCGTCGCCGGCATCGTCGACGTGCTGGAGAACTACGCCTTCGTGCGTACCAGCGGATACCTTTCCGGGCCGAACGACGTCTACGTGGCCATGTCGCAGGTGAAGAAGTACGGCATGCGCCGCGGTGACGCCATCACCGGTGCCGTGCGTGCCGCCCGCGAGGGCGAAGGCCGACGCGACAAGTACAACCCGCTGGTCCGCCTGGACACCATCAACGGGGTGGACAACCCCGAGGAGGCCAAGCGCCGCCCCGAGTTCTACAAGCTGACGCCGCTCTACCCGCAGGAGCGCCTGCGGCTGGAGACCGAGCCGCACGTGCTCACCACCCGGGTCATCGACCTGGTGATGCCGATCGGCAAGGGCCAGCGCGCACTGATCGTCTCCCCGCCCAAGGCCGGTAAGACGATGGTGCTGCAGGCGATCGCCAACGCGATCACCCGCAACAACCCCGAGTGCCACCTGATGGTCGTGCTCGTGGACGAGCGGCCCGAAGAGGTCACCGACATGCAGCGCTCGGTGAAGGGCGAGGTCATCGCCTCGACCTTCGACCGGCCGCCGACGGACCACACGACCGTTGCCGAGCTGGCCATCGAGCGCGCCAAGCGCCTGGTCGAGCTGGGTCACGACGTGGTCGTACTGCTCGACTCGATCACCCGGCTGGGCCGGGCGTACAACCTGGCCGCTCCGGCTTCCGGCCGGATCCTGTCGGGTGGTATCGACTCGACGGCGCTCTACCCGCCCAAGCGCTTCCTCGGCGCGGCCCGCAACATCGAGAACGGTGGCTCGCTCACCATCCTCGCCACGGCGCTGGTCGAGACCGGTTCGATGATGGACACGGTCATCTTCGAGGAGTTCAAGGGCACGGGCAACGCCGAGCTCAAGCTGGACCGCAAGATCGCCGACAAGCGCATCTTCCCGGCGATCGACATCGACCCGTCGGGTACGCGTAAAGAGGAGATCCTGCTGGCGCCGGAGGAGCTGGCGATCGTGCACAAGCTCCGCAAGGTGCTGCACTCGCTGGATTCGCAGGCGGCCCTGGACCTGCTGCTGGACAAGCTCAAGCAGACCCGGACCAACATCGAGTTCCTCATGCAGATCGCCAAGACCACTCCTGGCGAATGACGCATAAGGGGCACCGGCCGGTGGCGGGTGCCCCTTAGAAGTTGCCCTCGGCCACCTGGAAGACGGGCAGCCCCAACTCGCGCCACATGCGTACGACCTGATTGCGATCGTCGAATACGGCCACGATGTGCCAGTGCTCGCGGAGCTGCTTCTCGAAGATCTCGCGCTTGACCACCGAGTCCTTGCGCTGGTCGCCGGTGGCGCGCATGAACAACCCCGCATGCGGGATGCCGACATGCGTTTGCAGCCACGCCTCGGTGGCCGCGCGGCCGTCGTCGGTGCGGCCCGAGCAGAAGATGATCGTGTGCCCGGCCGCCTGCATGGCGCGTACGGCCGCGATCACCGCCTCGTTCGGCGTATCCAGGTGCACCCGGCTCATGTCGTAAGGCGAGCGTGCGCTCATCACCGCCACCGTACCGTCGATATCGACCAGCACCGCACGCGGCTTGTCCGGCGGCGGCACGTAGACCGCCGACTCCACCGGCTCCGGCGGCAGCTCCACCGGCCGCCGCTTGCCCGCCAGGTAGCGGGCGTACATGCCTCTGATCACGTCCTCACCCACCGGGTTCGGTCGCGCTGCGTCCCGCTCCACACAAACATCGACGGGTACGCCGGTGAAGTCCTCCAGTTTCACGGAGGCGCCGGCGGCGGCCCCGAGTTCGGCCAGTTCCCGGACGGTCTGCTTGCGCAGGTTGGTGTCGTCGCAGATCACGTCGACCCCGGCCCGCAGCAGGGCGTCGACCTGAGCCCGCTGAGCGATCGTTACCTGGTTCTCGGCCCAGCCCTGCCCGAGCCGTACGCCGTGCAACATCAGGCGCAGCTCGTCGCGGTTGACGCGGACGCCCTTCTGCTGCTTGGCCCAGGTCGTCTTGCCGGACCCGGGCAGGCCGCGGGTGATCGTCAGGGTCGGCATCACGTCTCCCGGTAGTAGAAGGCTCTGACCCGCAGCAGCCAGCGTTCGGCCGGCTCCTCGTCGGGGCGGTCCGGCAGGACGGTCGTTGCGGCCGCGAACCGCTCCCGGGCATCTTCCATCACCGGGCGGGCGACCGCCGGATCGGCCGCGACCCGCTCACCGAACTCCAGGTAGCGCTGCGGATCGGCGAGCCGGATGGTCAGCCGCCCGGTCTCGTAGAGGTGCAGACCCTGGTCGATCAGGCGAAGCAGGTGCCGCGCGTGCTTGGCCGTCCGGGTTCCTGCGCCCTTGTTGACCAGACGCGTGAACTGCTGGTCGGCGTACCCGAGGAAGGCTTCGCGTACGCGCTGCGCCGACAGGAACGACGACCGGATGGCGATCAGGTCGCCGCCCAGCGGTGTGCGTACCTCGTAGTGGTCGTCGGGCAGCCACAGCAGCTCCGTGGCGGTCGGGTTGCACGACAGCGCCAGCCGGCAGAACTTGGCCGCCTCGTGCAGCGTGACGTCCGGCTCGTGGGCGACGATCGATTCGCGCGGCGGGTGCAGCCCGTGCAGCGCGGTCGTGGGTACGGCGAAGACGCCCAGCCGGTCCACATCCGAGTGCGGGCCGGCCAAGCCGTACGCCGTCGATCCGACAATCCCGCGTAGCAGCACGTTCTCGACCTGGGTGAGCGTCACCACAGTGCAGTCTGCTGGAATGCTGGAAGGAGCGCTCACGTTATGAGGAATGCCGTCGGCCGCGCGAACCGGTTTCGGAGCGTGTGGCAGACTGGTATGTCGGCCCGGCACCCGCCGGGGCGCTGGTTCACGCCCGAGTCCTCGCCGTTTCCACTAGGCAGGGCGATGACAGCGACCCAGCGCACACCATGCGAAAGGACCACGGCGATGAAGTCTGGTATCCACCCGCAGTACAACGTGACGACCGTCACGTGCTCCTGCGGTAACACCTTCACCACTCGCAGCACCGCGAAGAACGGCCAGATCCACACGGAGAGCTGCAACGCATGCCACCCGTTCTACACCGGCAAGCAGCGTGTCCTCGACACCGCCGGCCGCGTGGCCAAGTTCCAGGCCAAGTACGCCAAGGTCAACAAGGCCGCCAAGTAGCTACGCCGGGCGGCACCCCGCGACTTCACGTCGCCGGGGTGCCGCCCTTCTGCTATCCGATGACCGACGGGAATGGGGACAGATGAGTTCGGACCGGCTCGCCCAGCTGCTCGACGAGTACGCCCAGCTGGAGCAGACGCTCGCCGATCCGGCGATCCACGCCGACCAGGTGGCGGCCCGCAAGGCCGGGCGGCGCTTCGCCGAGCTGACCCCGATCCACAAGACGGCCGCGGAGCTGGAGCAGGCCCGCGCCGACCTGGCGGCGGCCAAGGAGCTGGCGGCTCAGTACGCCGACTTCGCGGCCGAGGCCGACGAGCTGGAGGCGGCCCTTCCGCAGCTGGAGGAGAAGCTCGCCGAGCTGCTGATCCCGCGGGACGCCAGCGACGCCAAGGACGTGATCCTGGAGATCAAGGCGGGCGAGGGCGGCGAGGAGTCGGCCCTGTTCGCCGGCGACCTGCTGCGCATGTTCCTGCGGTACGCCGAACGCCACGGCTGGGTGACGGAGGTCCTCGACTCGCAGGACTCCGACCTGGGCGGCTTCAAAGACGTGGCGGTCGCCATCAAGACCAAGGGCGTACCGGAGGGCGGGTACGGGGTCTGGTCGCGGCTGAAGTGGGAGGGCGGCGTCCACCGCGTGCAGCGCGTACCGGTCACCGAATCGCAGGGGCGCATTCACACGTCCGCGGCGGGCGTACTCGTGACGCCGGAGGCCGAGGAGACCGAGGTCGAAATCAACCCCAACGACCTGCGCATCGACGTCTACCGGTCGCAGGGCGCGGGTGGCCAGTCGGTCAACACGACCGACTCGGCGGTACGCATCACGCACCTGCCCAGCGGCATCGTCGTCACCTGCCAGAACGAGCGGTCACAGCTGCAGAACAAAGACCGGGCGATGCGGATGCTGCGGGCCAAGCTCGCTCAGCTCGCCGAGCAGCAGGCCGCGGCCGCCGCCGCCGATGCGCGCAAGGCTCAGGTGCGTACGGTCGACCGGTCCGAGCGCATCCGCACGTACAACTTCCCGCAGAATCGCATCACCGATCACCGGATCGGCTTTACGGCGTACAACTTGGATCTGGTCTTGGACGGCGACATGGACGCGGTGCTGGACGCGCTGACGGCGGCGGACCGGGCCGCGCGGCTGGCGGGGGAGACCGAGCTGTCGCGTCAGTGACCGGAGCGTGGCGGGCCGGTGACCCGGCGGGCCACGGGTTTACCGGGCTCTAGACTCGACCGGTGCAGGTCAGCTCCGCCTTACGGGAAGCGGCATCCCGGCTCGCCGCGGCCGGCGTTGCATCGCCGCGCGTCGATGCCGAACGGTTGCTGGCCTTTGTGGTCGGTGTGCCGCGATCACGGTTGCTGCTGCTGGACTCGGTGTCACCGGCCGATGTGGCGCGGTTCGCAGCGCTGGTGGACCGGCGCGCAGCGCGGGAACCGTTGCAACACATCACCGGGACGGCTCCCTTCCTCGACCTGACGCTCGCCGTCGGGCCGGGCGTGTTCATCCCCCGCCCCGAGACCGAAGTTCTGGCGCAGTGGGGTCTCGACTCTCTCGCGCCGGTGAAGGAGCCGACGGTCGTGGATCTGTGCAGCGGCAGTGGCGCTCTCGCGCTCGCCATCGCCTCGGCTCGCCCCGACGCCGCCGTGTACGCCGTCGAGGTCTCGTCGGACGCCCTCGAATGGTTACGGCTCAACGCTTCTAGTTTCTCTAATGTGGAGGTCGTCGACGGCGATGTGCGGTCGGTCGATCTGTCGGAGGTGCTCGGCCGGGCCGATCTCGTCGTTGCGAACCCGCCCTATGTGCCCACGTCGGTGGACGTGCCCGAAGAAGTCCGGGCGGATCCGGCGCTGGCCGTCTTCGCCGGGCCGGACGGGTTGGACCTCATTCCGGCGGTCGCTTCGCTGGCCGCCTCGCTGCTGCGGGACGGCGGCCGGTTCGGGGTCGAGCACGACGAGTCCCATGCTCCCGCGGTCGCTGAAATCGTCCGGCGATATCTGCGTGATGTACGCGGGCTCGCTGACCTCGCCGGGCGGCCGCGCTTCACGATCGCTCGCCGCTAAGCCGCTCGGGGCGCTCGCCGGTCGGTCGGGGCGCTCGCTGCTGGGTGGCGAGGTCGGCGACCGCGGTCTTGGCCCCGGGCAGCCCGGCCGCGGCGACCACGTCGCCCTCGACGAATTCGGTTCGAGCACACTGGTCGTCGTCCACCTCCGCCGGGCCTCACGCTAGTTCGGGGCGAGGGCACGCGGGAGGAGTCATCCACAGAGCCGGGAGTTCCATCGCCCGGGAGGGTGCGGCGAACCGCATTTGCGAGGTGGCAGGATGGCTCACCGTGAGGCTCTATGACTGCCGCAACATCGTCGAGCGCGACCAGGGCATCGAAGCCGCGATCTCGGCGGTGAAGAGCGGTGATCTCGTTGTGTTCCCGACCGACACCGTGTACGGCGTCGGCGCGGACGCGTTCAAGTCCTGGTCGGTGACGGCTTTGCTCAACGCCAAGGGGCGCGGCCGCAACGTGCCACCGCCGGTGCTGGTGGGGTCGCGGCACACGCTGGACGGCCTGGTGGCCCGGCTGCCCGACAAGGCGCGAGACCTGGTCGAGGCGTTCTGGCCGGGGGCGCTGACGATCGTCGTCGAGCAGGCGGCCAGCCTGCAGTGGGATCTCGGCGAGACCAACGGCACGGTGGCCGTACGCATGCCGCTGCACCCGGTCGCGCTGGAGGTGCTGCGTGAGACCGGGCCGATGGCCGTCTCGTCGGCCAACCTGCACGGGCAGCCCACCGCCAGCACCGCCGACGAGGCCCGCGAACAGCTCGGTTACAAGGTCAGCGTGTACCTGGAGGCCGGGCCGTGCGCCGATCCGGTGCCGTCGACGATCGTCGATCTGACCCAGGAGACGCCGGTGATCCTGCGCAACGGCGCGATCCCGCTGGAGCAGCTGCGGTCGGTGGTACCCGGTATCTTGCCGGCGGCGGCGGGATGACCACCACCGGGCTGCCGCCCTTCACGGTGCTGCACGTCTGCATGGGCAACATCTGCCGCTCCCCGATGGCCGAGCGGCTGCTGGCGTACGCCGTCGCGGGCGCGGGCGGCTCCGATGACGTGGTGCACTCGCACAGCGCCGGAACCGGCGGCTGGCATGAGGGCGAGGACATGAACCCGCCGGCCGCCCGGCAGGTCGTCAAGCGGGGCGGGGACGTCGGCGAGTTCCTGGCTCGCAAGCTGCGCTCGGACCACATCGACGCGGCCGATCTGATCTTGACTGCGACCGCCGATCAGTCCGAGTACGTGACCGCGTTGCGGCCCGACGCGGCCGGCAAGACCTTCGTGCTCGGCGAGTTCGGCCGGCTGCTGGCCCAGGTCGACCTGGCCGCGCTGCCGGCCGGCGACGGTACGCCGGAAGCAGTGCTCGCGCGGGGTGAGGCGCTGGTCGCGGCGGTGGACGGCGTACGCGACGGTGCGCCGGCCCGGCCCGAGGACGATCTCGACGATCCGTGGGGCCGGGGCGAGCAGACGTTCACCCGTATCGCCGATGAGATCGAGGCCACGGTGCGTCCACTGGCTGCGGCGCTGCTGAGCCGGGAAGACTGATCGGGTGACGACGAAGGCCACCGGCTTCCTGAAACCCGCGTTGATCGCCACCGTCGCGGTGGGCGTACTCGCGGCTGTTGTCGGTGGCATCCTCCAGGGCGGCCCGGGGGCGTTCGGCGCCGCCGGCGGTGTGGCTTTGGTCATAGTGAGCTATGTCGTCTCGACGCTGATCATTGCCTGGGTCGACCGGGTCAACCGCAACATGCTGCTGGTTGTGGGCATGCTCACGTACGCCGTGAAGTTCCTGCTGCTGTTCCTGCTCGTCGGCTGGGTCGCCGCTCAGGACTGGATCGGAACCAAGGCGATCGGCCTCGGCGTGGTGGCGGGCGTACTGACCTGGACCGCTGCTCAGATCTGGTGGACCAGCAAGGCCAAGTTCACCCTCGAAGTCTGAGCGCCCGTCAGGCGTCGAACAGGTTCTTGCACGGGTCCTTCACGGCGCCGCTGACCAGGTTGTCGCTCTCCCGGTCGCCCCGTGACGTACGCGACCAGTCGACGACCGTACGGAACGAGCCCGTACGGCAGGACACCCGCGTCTCGCGGGACCGATACTTCAGCTCGGCCGCCACGGTGTCCGAACCGCGCAGCGTAAACACTTGCCGCGTAAGCGTTCTCCAGCTCTCGCTGTCACCGATCCGCTGCTGTACGCGCAGCGTGATGGTCAGGGGCTGCGCACCCGGAGTGCCGCAACGGAAGCGGACGCGACCGGCGAAGGCATCACCGCCGGCCGTCTTCTTTGGACCGTCGGCGATCACCGTGCAGTGCACCGGCTTGGTGGTGTTCGTGGTGTTGCCGCGGGGTTCGCACCCGGCCAGCGACGCGACGAGCAGCACGAGGACAACGGGTACAGTGGAGCGCGGCATCTCGGGCACCACCTGGGGGAGGGGATGGGGTCGGAGGTTGCCATCCATGAGACAGGCTCATGGCATTCGGCGCAATCGTCGAATTGACGGAATGTACTGTCTCGCTCACGCCTTGGCGCGCGTGCCACCGGGGAGAGGGCGCGCTCGGCAACGCCAGACGCGGCGCCTCGCCATCGCGGGACGGGAGGCCGATCCACCGGCCTTTCCGGTGGGCGGCGACGTGAGCGGGGCCGGAAACCAAGGGGGCCAGTGGAAAACGCCTCCGTAACGACTGATAAGGTTCGCGCGTCATGGCCGGTGACCAGTCCCCTCCCAAGCGCCCGCAGTCGGGCGCCGATATGGGATGGACTGCCCTCGGCTATCTGATCGCCGGAATCGGCGTGTGGGCCTTGATCGGCTGGCTCGTCGACCGGTGGCTAGACGTGCCGATGCACCTCGGCGTCCTGGCCGGGATGCTGATCGGCATGGCGGGGGCGGTCTACTTGATCGTCAAACGGATGGGTACGTGATCGAAAGGATGGACGGGTGAGCCTTCAGCTTGCGCCGCTGGCAGCAGATGTGCCGTGGCCTCCGAGCGTGGACGAGTCCTTCTTCCCCCCGGGAATCGGCGGCAGCGTCTGGCTTACCAAGTTCGTCATCATGGTCTGGATCGCGGTCGCCGTGATCATCCTGTTCTTCCTGATCACGCAGCGTAACCCGAAGATCGTTCCGACGCGGATGCAGTGGCTGGGCGAGTCGATCTACGGCTTCGTGCGTAACGGCATCACCCAAGAGGTCATCGGCCACGAGGGCATCCGGTTCGCGCCGTACCTGACGACGCTGTTCGTGTTCATCTCGTTCGTCAATCTCTTCGCGATCATCCCGACGTTCCAGATCTCGCCGATGTCGCACATCGCGTTCCCGGCGATCCTGGCCCTCATCAGCTTCATCATCTACTGGTACCAGGGCGCGAAGAAGCACGGCTTCTGGAAGTACATCAAGACCAGCATCATCCTGCCGGCGCCGTTGTGGGTGCAGTTCATCCTCATCCCGATCGAGCTGTCGCAGATCCTGCTGATCCGCCCGATCACGCTGGCGGTCCGGCTCTTCGCCAACCTCTTCGCCGGCCACCTGATCCTGCTGGTCTTCACCCTCGGCGGCTTCGTCCTGCTCGGCACCGGCAACATCGGCCTGGCCGTGGCCGGCGTGGTCTCGTGGGGCATGGCGATCGTGATGACGCTGTTCGAGGCCGGTGTCGCCCTGCTGCAGGCGTACGTCTTCGTGCTGCTGAGCGCGAGCTACATCCAGACCTCGCTGTCGGACGAGCACTGATCTTCCAGTTCCACCGAGTTTTCGCACACAAGCGCCGCGTGAGGGTCACGCGCATATCAGGAGGAAAGAAACAATGACTCTTGCCGAGATCACGGGCGACATCAGCTCTATCGGCTACGGCCTCGCCGCCATCGGCCCCGGCATCGGCGTCGGCATCGTGTTCGCCGCGTACATCCAGGCGACCGCCCGGCAGCCCGAGTCGGCCGGCCTGACCCGCCCGTACCTGTTCATGGGCTTCGCCCTCTCCGAGGCGCTGGCGCTGTTCGGCCTGGTGCTCGCGTTCGTCTTCACGGGCCAGTGATCAAGCCCGTAACACCGGCCACGACTGACCGGAGGTAATTATGTTCTTCGCCGCAGAAGGTGAGCACAGCCCCGTCCTGCCGATCTGGCAGGAGCTGCTCATCGGCACCATCGCCTTCGGCGTGCTCTGCTTCGTGCTCATGAAGTACGTCTTCCCCGTGATGGAGAAGACCTTCAGGGCCCGGGTGGACGCGATCGAGGGCGGCATCAAGCGGGCCGAGCAGGCTCAGGCCGAGGCCAACGCCCTGCTGGAGCAGTACAAGGCGCAGCTGGCCGAGGCGCGTACCGAGGCCGCGCGCATCCGCGACGAGGCTCGGGCCGACGCCGAGGGCATCCGGGCCGACATCCAGGCCCAGGCCCAGCAGGAGCGCGACCGCATCATCGCGGCCGGACGCGAGGCGCTGACCGCGGAGCGGCAGTCCATCGTCAACGAGCTGCGGGCCGAGATCGGCACGCTCGCCGTCGACCTGGCCGGCCGCATCGTCGGGGAGTCGCTGGAGGACGAGGCTCGCCGCAAGGGCACCGTCGACCGGTTCCTGTCCGACCTGGCGGGAGCGCGCTGATGAGCCGTGAGGCGTACGCCGCGGCCCGTACCGAGCTGGACGGCCTGACCGACGGCGCGGCGCTGGCCACCGCGGCGGAGGAGATCCTCGCGGTCGGGGCTCTGCTGGCCCGGGAGCCGCGGCTGCGCCGCGCGATCAGCGACCCGGCCCGCACCGGGCAGGAGCGTTCCGAGCTGCTGCTCGGCCTGATCGGCGGCCAGGTCGGCGAGACCGCCCGGCAGCTGCTGAGCACCCTCGTCAGCGGCCGCTGGTCGAGCCCGTCCGAGCTGCGTACCGGCGTCGACCGCCTGGGCGTCGAAACTCTGATCGTATCGGCCGACCGGTCCGCGGACCTGGGCGAGGTCGAGGACGAGCTGTTCCGCTTCGGGCAGATCGTCTCCGGCAGCCCCGAACTGGCCGCCTCGATCGGCGACTCGACCGTTCCGGTCACCCGGCGCGACGAGCTGATCGAGCAGCTGCTCGGCGGCAAGGCCAGGCCCGCCACGGTGGTACTGGTCAAGCAGGCGGTACGCGGATTCGGCGGGCGCTCGTTCGCCGGTGCGCTGACCCGGCTGGTCGAGCTGTGCGCCGAAGAGCGCGACCGCAGCGTGGCTTACGTCACCGTTGCGGAGCCGCTGAGCGAGGCCGAGGAGGAGAGACTCGGCAGCGCGCTGGCACAGCGCTACGGTCGGCAGGTGGCCGTCAAGGTGACGGTCGACCCCGCGGTTCTGGGCGGCGCCCGGGTCCGCATCGGGTCCGACCTCTACGACGGCACCGTGTCGCGACGGCTGGCCGAGGCCCGAAACGCGTTGGCGTCCCGATGACGCCGGTTCTTGAGTTCACCACGACACCGATAGGAAGCTGAGGATGGCCGAGCTGACCATCTCGTCCGAGGAGATCCGTGGGGCGCTGGAGCGCTTCGTCTCCTCGTACACACCCGAGATCTCCCGCGAGGAGGTCGGCGTCGTCACCGAGGCCGGTGACGGCATCGCCAAGGTGGAGGGCCTGCCCTCGACCATGGCCAACGAGCTGCTGGAGTTCGAGGACGGCACCCTGGGTGTCGCGCTGAACCTGGACGTGCGCGAGATCGGCGTCGTGATCCTCGGCCCGTTCGCGGGCATCGAGGAGGGCCAGACCGTCAAGCGGACCGGCCGCGTCCTGTCGGTCCCGGTCGGCGACAAGTTCCTCGGCCGCGTCGTCGACCCGCTGGGTCAGGCGATCGACGGCCTGGGCGACATCGAGAACGAGGGCTTCCGCGAGCTGGAGCTCCAGGCGCCCAACGTCATGAACCGCAAGAGCGTGCACGAGCCGCTGCACACCGGCATCAAGGCCATCGACTCGATGACCCCCATCGGCCGCGGCCAGCGCCAGCTGATCATCGGCGACCGCAAGACCGGCAAGACCACCATCGCCCTGGACACGATCATCAACCAGCGGGCGAACTGGGCGTCGGGCGACCCGAAGAAGCAGGTCCGCTGCATCTATGTGGCGATCGGCCAGAAGGCCTCCACCATCGCGTCCGTCAAGGGCACGCTGGAGGAGCACGGCGCGATGGAGTACACGACCATCGTCGCCTCGCCCGCGTCCGACCCCGCCGGCTTCAAGTACCTCGCGCCGTACGCCGGCTCGGCCATCGGCCAGCACTGGATGTACGCCGGCAAGCACGTTCTGATCATCTTCGATGACCTGAGCAAGCAGGCCGAGGCGTACCGCGCGGTTTCGCTGCTGCTGCGCCGCCCGCCGGGTCGTGAGGCGTACCCCGGTGACGTCTTCTACCTGCACTCGCGCCTGCTGGAGCGGTGCGCGAAGCTCTCGGACAACCTGGGCGCGGGCTCGATGACCGGTCTGCCGATCATCGAGACGAAGGCCGGTGACATCTCGGCGTTCATCCCGACCAACGTCATCTCCATCACCGACGGCCAGATCTTCCTGGAGGAGGGTCTGTTCAACTCCGGCGTACGCCCGGCGATCAACGTCGGCACCTCGGTGTCGCGGGTCGGCGGGGCCGCGCAGGACAAGCCGATGAAGAAGGTCGCCGGCCGCCTGCGCCTGGACCTGGCCCAGTTCCGTGAGCTGGAGGCGTTCGCTGCCTTCGCTTCCGACCTGGACAAGGCCTCGCGGGCCCAGCTGGACAAGGGCTCGCGCCTGGTCGAGCTGCTCAAGCAGCCCGCCTTCTCGCCGTACCCGGCGTCGGAGCAGACCATCTCCGTGTGGACGGGCACCGAGGGCAAGGTCGACGACGTGCCGGTCGGTGAGATCCGCCGGTTCGAGGCCGAGTTCCTCCAGTACCTGCGCCACTCGCACAAGTCCACCTTGGACGCGATCGGCAACGGCGACTGGAACGACGACATCATCGCCGCCCTGGACGAGGCGATCGCCAAGTTCAAGGGCATGTTCCTGGCGACCGAAGACGACATGCACGTCCACGACGCTCCCGCCGAGGCCCTGGAGGGCGAAGGCGCGGAGACCGTGACCAAGGTCGTGCCCTCGCCGAAGAAGAAGTAAGGCCATGGCTGGACAGGTACGGGTTCTTCGCCGGCGGATCCGCACGACCCGTTCGATGAAGAAGATCACCAAGGCGATGGAGCTGGTCGCGACCAGCCGCATCGCCAAGGCGCAGGAGCGGGTCGCCGCTTCGCTGCCGTACGCTCGGGCCATCACCGGTGTCCTGACCGCCCTGGCGAGCAGTGCGAACATCGACCACCCGCTGCTCACGCCGCGGGCGCAGGTACGCCGGGCCGGCGTACTGGTCGTGACGAGTGACCGGGGTCTGTGCGGCGGCTACAACGCCAACACCATCCGGACCGCCGAGCAGCTCATCGCGAGGCTGAAGGAGGAGGGCAAGCAGGTCGCCCTCTACGTCATCGGGCGCAAGGGCATCGGCTACTACCGGTTCCGCAACCGCGACATCGAGGGCAGCTGGTCGGGCTTCTCCGAGCAGCCGCGCTTCGACAACGCCCGGGAGGTCGGCGAGACGCTGATCTCGGCCTTCGTGGCGGGCGCGGACGACGTGGACGGCGACACCCCGGGCGGCGCGGACGGCGTCGTCGGCGTCGACGAGCTGCACATCGTCTACACGCAGTTCAAGTCGCTGATGACGCAGACCGCCACCGCCACGTTCCTCGCCCCGATGCAGGTCGAGGAGCGTACGGCGGAGGAGCACGGGCAGCTGCTGCCGGCGTACGAGTTCGAGCCGGACCCGGACGCGCTGCTCGATGCGCTGCTGCCGAAGTACATCAACACGCGGATCTACGCGGCGTTGCTGGACGCGGCGGCGAGCGAGTCGGCGTCGCGGCGGCGGGCCATGAAGAGCGCGACCGACAACGCAGAAGAAATGATCAAGGTGCTGACTCGCGAGATGAACTCCGCGCGCCAGGCCGCGATCACCCAGGAGATCAGTGAGATCGTCGGCGGCGCGAACGCGCTCGCGACGGCGGGGAGTGAATGATGACTACTGACACGCAGAGCCAGCAAGAGGCGCGAGGCGTCGGGCGGGTCGTCCGGGTCATCGGCCCGGTCGTCGACGTAGAGTTCCCGCGCGACGCGATGCCGGAGATCTTCAACGCGTTGCAGACCGACGTGACGCTGGCGGAGGGCAAGAAGATGGTGACGCTGGAGGTCGCGCAGCACCTCGGCGACAACGTGATCCGCGCCATCTCCATGGGTACCACCGACGGCATGGTCCGCGGCGCCGAGGTACGCGACACCGGCGGCGCGATCTCCGTGCCGGTCGGCAACGCGACCAAGGGCCACGTGTTCAACGTCATCGGCGACTGCCTGAACCTGGAGCCCGGCGAGAAGCTGGAGATCAGCGACCGGTGGGAGATCCACCGCAAGCCGCCGGCCTTCGCCGACCTGGAGCCCAAGACCGAGATGCTGGAGACCGGCGTCAAGGTGATCGACCTGCTCGCGCCGTACGTCAAGGGCGGCAAGATCGGCCTGTTCGGCGGCGCCGGCGTGGGCAAGACGGTGCTCATCCAGGAGATGATCATCCGAGTGGCCCGGAACTTCGGCGGTACGTCGGTGTTCGCGGGCGTCGGCGAGCGTACGCGCGAGGGCAACGACCTCATCCACGAGATGACCGACTCGAACGTCATGAAGGACACCGCCCTGGTCTACGGCCAGATGGACGAGCCGCCGGGTACGCGTCTGCGCGTCGCCCTGTCGGCCCTGACGATGGCCGAGTACTTCCGCGACGTGGAGAACCAGGAGGTACTGCTCTTCATCGACAACATCTTCCGGTTCACGCAGGCCGGTTCCGAGGTGTCGACCCTGCTGGGCCGCATGCCGTCGGCCGTGGGTTACCAGCCCACGCTGGCCGACGAGATGGGCGAGCTGCAGGAGCGCATCACCTCGGTGCGGGGCCGGGCCATCACCTCGCTCCAGGCGATCTACGTGCCCGCCGACGACTACACCGACCCGGCGCCGGCCACGACGTTCGCGCACCTCGACGCGACCACCAACCTTGAGCGGAAGGTGTCCGACAAGGGCATCTACCCGGCCGTGGACCCGCTGGCCTCCAGCTCGCGGATCCTCGCGCCCGAGTACGTCGGCGCCGAGCACTACGCGGTCGCCTCCGAGGTCAAGCGGATCCTGCAGAAGTACAACGACCTGCAGGACATCATCGCCATCCTCGGCATGGACGAGCTCTCCGAGGAGGACAAGGTCACCGTCGCCCGCGCACGCCGGATCGAGCGGTTCCTCTCGCAGAACACCCACGCGGCCAAGCAGTTCACCGGTGCGGACGGCTCGGACGTGCCGGTCAAGGAGACCGTCGAAGCGTTCAAGAAGATCGCTCAGGGCGAGTTCGACCACATCCCCGAGCAGGCGTTCTTCATGTGCGGTGGCCTCGACGACCTCGACCGCAACTACCGCGAGCTGATGAAGGGCTGAATGCGCTTCGCTCCGCGGGTTCCGGGTGACCGGGACCCGCGGAGACGCTGAGATACCGGCGTCCGGCGGGGATCGCGCCGAGGGGTCGTCGTGAGTGGTGGTCCGGGGCGCGATCTCCTCGAACCAGCGCTTCGGTGGCCGGAAGCGGCCGTCGATCGTTTCACCAAGGAAGGGATGGACGTGGCGAACGAACTGCGCGTCGAGCTGGTCGCGGTGGAGGAGCGGGTCTACACCGGCACCGCGACGCTGGTCAGCGCCCGTACCACCGAGGGCGAACTGGGTGTGCTGCCCGGTCACGCGCCGCTGCTGGGCCAGCTGGCCGAGCCCGGCCAGGTACGCATCAAGGGCGCCGAGGGCGGCGACCTCGTGTACGACGTCACCGGTGGCTTCATTTCCGTGACCGGCGAGGGCGTTACCGTCCTCGCAGAGTCCTGCACGCCGGCTTCGGCCTGATACCGGACGACGACAGGTGCCGATGGGGATCCTCAAGATCGTCGCAATCGGCCTGATCGTCATCTTCGGTCTCCTGGCGGCGCTGTTCGTGCGCCGTGAGTGGTTCGCCCGGCGGGGCGGCTCCGTCGAGATCTACATGCGTTTGGGCATGATGATCGAGGGGCGGGGCTGGGCGCCGGGCTTCGCTCGTTACGCCGGCGACGAGCTGCGCTGGTATCGCATGTTCAGCCTGTCGCCGTGGCCGCGGCGGGTCCTGCGCCGGCGCGAGCTGACCGTCGCCGGGCGGCGTGCGCCCAACCCGGCCGAGCAGGTGATCGTGCCGGCCGACTGGGTCGTGCTGCGGCTGCTGCGCCCGTCGCGCGTGGTGCACCCGGATCCGCTCGACGACGACAAGCTGGTCGAGATCGCCATGTCGGCGACCGTCGTGACCGGCTTCCTGTCCTGGTACGAATCCGCCCCGCCCGGCCCCTCCCACCTGACGTAGACACCGTCAAGATCCCGGCAGGATCTTGACGGGGTCAGCGCGAGGCGGCCTTGCGGTAGCGCGAGATCGCCATCGGCACGAAGATGATCAGGATCAGCGCGATCCAGGCGACGGCCAGCTGCTTGGGGTGCTCGGCGGGAAAACCGCTGCCGTTGGACGCCGGATCCGTGGAAGCGTTGCCCCACAACTGCCGCAGCGCCAGCACCATGGACGAGATCGGGTTCCAGTCGGCGATCGGCTGTAGCCACCCGGGCAGCGTGTTGGTCGCGACGAACGCGTTGGACAGGAACGTGAGCGGGAACATCCAGATGAACCCGGCGCTCTGGGCCACCTCGACCGACTTCACCGACAGGCCGATCACCGCGCTGATCCAGCTCATGGCGTACGCGAACGCGAGCAGGAGCAGGTAGCCGAGCAGGCCGCTCCAGATCCCGGTGTGGATACGCCAGCCGACGAGCAGGCCGGTCAGCGACATCACGACCACGACGAACAGGTTGTTCAGCAGGTCCGACGTCGTACGCCCGACCAGCACGGCAGCCCGCGACATGGGCAGCGACCGGAACCGGTCGACGATGCCCTTCTGCAGATCGTCGGCGAGGCCGATGGCGGTGATGCCGGCGCCGAACGCGACCGTCTGCACGAAGATGCCGGGCATGAGGTACTCGCGGTAGGAGACGCCGGGGATCTGGATCGAGCCGCCGAAGACGAACGCGAACAGGAGCACGAACATGATCGGCTGGATCGTGGAGAAGATCAGCAGGTCCGGAATGCGCTTGATCTTGATCAGGTTGCGCTTGGCGACGATCCAGCCGTCGATCAGTGCGGCCGATATCGCGTTCACCGGGGCTCCTGCATCGGCTCGTCCTCGTCGAACGACGGCGTGGTGGGCGTACCCGTGAGTTTGAGGAAGACGTCGTCCAGGCTGGCGCGGTGGATGCCGATGTCCACCGGCTCGATGCCGGCCGCGTCCAGGCGGCGTACCACTTCGACGAGGGCCCACGCGCCGCGCGTGATGGGCGCCTCGGCGATGTGGGCCTCGGTGGCGAGCGTGGCCGGGCCGGCGCAGACCTGGGTGAGGATGTCGCGGGCGATCTCGGCCTCGGCCCGGTTGCCCAGGGTGACCTGGAGGCGCTCGCCGCCCACCTTCTTCTTCAGCTCCTCGGGCGTGCCCTGGGCGATGACGCGGCCGTGGTCGATGACCATGATGTCGTCGCAGAGCTGGTCGGCCTCTTCGAGGTACTGCGTGGTGAGCAGGAGCGTGGCCCCGGCCCGGACCCGTTCGCTGATGACCTCCCACATGCCCATCCGGCTGCGAGGATCCAGGCCGGTCGTGGGCTCGTCGAGCACGATGACCGGCGGGGACACGATGAGGGCCCCGGCCAGGTCCAGGCGCCGCCGCATACCGCCGGAGTAGGTCTTGACCGGGCGGTTGGCCGCGTCGCTGAGGTTGAAGCGTTCGAGCAGCTCCTCAGCTCGGGCGTGGGCCTTGCGTTTGCCGAGGTGGTAGAGGCGCCCGATCATCTCCAGGTTCTCGTAGCCGGTGAGGTACTCGTCGACGGCGGCGTACTGGCCGCTCACGCCGATGATCTTGCGTACCTCCTGGGGCCTTGTCAGGACGTCGATGCCGTTGACCGAGCAGGAGCCCGCATCGGGCTCCAGGAGCGTAGTGATGATCCGCACACAGGTCGTCTTGCCGGCACCGTTCGGCCCCAGCAGGCCCAGCACCGTCCCCTCCGGTAGGCGCAGATCCAGGCCGCCCAGCGCGCGTACGCTGCCGTACTGCTTGACCAGGCCCTGGGCCACGATCGCGTCAGCCATGCCCCCAAACTAGCGATTCGGCCAGTTTCAGGGATCCTTAACGCGGCAATTGGCGGCGCTGAGCTGCTGGGCCCGCCAAGCTCATCCCGGTATGGCGGCATGACCATGTTCGTGGAAGGCGGGACTGATGGTTCAGGGTGTTGCACGCTGTGGATGGCCGGCGCTATCACCTGTGGGCGCCGGGCACCCACTTGACGTCGGCGGCCCCGTTGTCGTTCGCCACGCGGGACAGGATGAACAGCAGATCGGACAGCCGGTTGAGATACTGGGCGGGCAGCGCGGACGTACGCTCCGGATCCGCTGCCAGCAGGGCGAACGTCGAGCGTTCGGCACGACGGGCGACCGTGCGGGCGGTGTGGAGCAGGGCCGCACCCGGCTTGCCCCCCGGCAACACAAATGAATCCAGTTTCGACAGTCGCGCGTTGAACTCGTCGCACCAGCCCTCCAGGCGGGTGACGTACTCGGCGGTGATGCGCAGCGGCGGGTATTGGGGGTCGGGGGTGATCGGATTGCACAGGTCGGCGCCCACGTCGAACAGGTCGTTTTGCACTATTGTGAGCACGGCGCGAACCTCGGCCGGAAGGTCACCGATGGCCAGCGCTACGCCCAATGCGGCGTTGCACTCGTCCACATCGGCGTACGCGCCGATCCGTGGATCGGTCTTGGCCACTCGCTCGAAGTTGCCGAGCCCAGTGGTACCGGCGTCGCCGGTCTTCGTGTAGATGCGGGTGAGGTGGACGGCCATGCACAGCAGCGTACTCACTCCGGCCGGCGCCGCTGGGATCGGCGGGCCGGTCGTGACGGCGCACCCGCAGGACCGGGCGATCGGGGATTCTACGATGGCGGACGTGGATGTCGTCCAGGTTGACGGACCCGCCCGGCTGAGCGGGACGGTCGGCGTCGTCGGCGCGAAGAACTCCGCGCTCAAGCTCATGGCGGCGGCGCTGCTGGCCGAGGGCGGCAGCGTCGTCACCAACGTTCCCCGCATCACCGACATCGCGCTGATGGGCGAGGTTCTGCGCCGGCTGGGGGCCGATGTCCGATTCGAGTTCGGCGCCGACGGCAGCTGTGCCGCGGCGGTCGGCGTACCCGGATCGCTGTCCCCGGAGGCCGATTACGACCTCGTACGCCGCCTGCGTGCGTCGATCTGCGTCCTCGGCCCGCTGCTGGCCCGCTGCGGCAAGGCGAGGGTCGCCCACCCGGGCGGCGACGCGATCGGCTCTCGCGGCCTGGACATGCACGTGGCCGGGCTGGAGCGGATGGGCGCCGAGATCGGCAGCGAGCACGGCTTCGTCATCGCCTCCGCGCCGCTGGGGCTGCGGGGCGCCCAGATCTGGCTGGACTTTCCCAGCGTCGGCGCGACCGAGAACCTGCTCATGGCGGCCGTCCTGGCCAAGGGCACGACGGAGATCGACAACGCGGCCCGGGAGCCGGAGATCGTCGACATCTGCCGGATGCTCACCGAAATGGGTGCGCGTATCGACGGCGCGGGCACCTCGAAGCTGACCATCGACGGCGTGACCGCGCTGCAGCCGGTTACCCACGCCACCGTCGGCGACCGCATCGTGGCCGGCACGTGGGCGTTCGGCGCCGCGATGACACAAGGCGACGTCACCATCACCGGCATCGATGCGGCGTACCTGGAGATCGCTCTGGAGAAGATCGTGCAGGCCGGTGGCGTCGTCGAGACCACGCCCGACACGCTGCGCGTACAGATGCCCGACCGCCCGCGCGCGGTCGACGTGGTCACGCTGCCCTACCCGGGGTTCGCGACCGACCTGCTGCCCATGGCCATCGCCCTCGCCGCCGTCTCCGACGGCGTCTCGATGATCACCGAGAACATCTTCGACGGCCGCTTCATGTTCGTGCAGGAGATGGTCCGGCTCGGCGCGGAGATCAAAACCGATGGACACCACGCCGTTGTACGCGGCCGGCCGCGCCTGTCCAGCGCCGAGGTCCGGGCGACGGACATCCGGGCCGGTGCGGGCCTGGTTATCGCCGGGCTGTGCACCGACGGGCTGACGACCGTACGCCACGCGCATCACATCGATCGCGGCTACCCGGATTTCGTCGGCGATCTGCAGAAACTGGGTGTGTCGGCCAAGCGCGCGGAGGCACCCGCCGACCCCGAGTACACCTTTTAGCCGACCAGCCGCCGGGCCTTGTCGAGGGCGTCGGCGAAGACCATGACCTTGATCCGCCCGTCCGGCCCGCTCGTGAGCGTGGACCGGATACCGGCGCTGGCGAGGTGTTCGCGGACCAGATCGGCGTCGACCTTGTCGCGGCAGGTGGCCACCGGTACCAGCAGGCCGAAGTCGGTGGGGTCGCTCGACACGGACGGGAACAGCGGACGATCCTGGCGGGTCAGGGCCCGGTGGAGCAGCAGTGCCAGCACCCCGGTGACCACCAGTGCGATCACCGGCCCGAGGATGTAAGGGCCGTCCAGTGCGAGCATGGCCACAGTCTGCCACTGTCTGATAGCGCTGCGCATCCGTTCGCGAGAACCGTTCTGGTTCCGGCTACCTGTCCGTTTTGTCGTTTAGCCGCAGCGCCCCGCCGGCCCACGAAGCTGGCATTAGGGAGGCGCCCTGTGCTGCTGGGCCTCGCCTTCGGCGAGCGCTGGACATTCGGCCCCAATGCGACTGCCAGGACGCCCAGAGATCCTCGTGCCTGCGGCCGGCAGATTTTGGACGTCCTTCGTCGCGGCCGACTGTCGGCCGACCGGTCTCCGACGGGAGCAACGGCGGTCAAGCACCGCGGACATGGGACAAAATCCACAAGGACCACCCGGAACCCCGCGCCTGAGGGGTCGTTAAGGTGGGCTGCATGACGAAGAAGCTGATGGTGATCGGTGCGGGCCTGATGGGTTCGGGCATCGCTCAGGTCGCGGCGCAGGCCGGCTGGGATGTGACGCTGCGGGACCTCGACGGCGCGGCGACGGCGCGGGGCGTGGACGCGGTGTCGAAGTCGCTCGCGCGGTTCGTGACCAAGGGAAAGATCACCGCCGAGGCCGCCGACCAGGCGGTCGCCCGGATCAGCGCCACGACCGATCTGGACGCGGCGGCCGACGCCGACATCGTGGTCGAGGCCGTCTTCGAGTCGATCGACGTCAAGCGGGACGTCTTCCGCGCCCTGGACAAGATCTGTAAGAGTGGCGCGGTCTTGGCGACGAACACCAGCGCCATCCCGATCACGCAGATCGCCGCGGCCACCGAGCGGCCGGAGTCGGTCGTCGGAACCCACTTCTTCTCGCCGGTGCCGATGATGAAGCTCTGCGAGCTGGTACGCGGCCTGAAAACCAGCGACGAGACCCTGGCGACGGCGCGGGCGTTCGCCGAGGAGCTGGGCAAGACGTGCATCGTCGTCAACCGCGACGTCGCCGGGTTCGTGACCACGCGCCTGATCACGGCGCTGGTCGTCGAGGCGATCCAGCTGGTCGAGAACGGCGTGGTGTCCGCTGAGGACCTCGACATCGCTTGCAAGCTCGGCTTCGGGCACGCCATGGGCCCGCTGGCGACCGCCGACATGACCGGGGTGGACATCCTGGCGCACGCGGCTCGCAACATCTACACCGAGACCGGCGATCCGAAGTTCTTCCCGCCCGAGCTGATGCAGCGCATGGTCGTCGCGGGCGACATCGGGCGCAAGAGCGGTAAGGGTTTTTACACGTACTGAGTCATGACCAGAGGTGGGTCAGCGGTGTCATAGCGCCGCAAACCCACCTCTGATCATGCGAGCCGGGGCATGGCGCGGTCAGCCGTCCCGCTTGGTGGTCCAGCGGAAGAACAGCAAGCTGGCGACGAGCCCGACAACGCACCACGCCCCGAGCACGAGCGCGACCCGGCCCAGCTCCCACGAGCCGGCGACCTCGGTCGCGGCGAACGAGTCGGGCAGGAACACCGCCCGCATCCCCTGGCACATCCACTTCAGCGGG
>Ga0114129_10000905_pt1 | contig 38592 bp, 36 predicted proteins | sample RhiMetdeltSRZDD1_FD_80071 | JGI IMG/M metagenome (GOLD analysis project Ga0114129, IMG submission 80071) | Populus rhizosphere microbial communities from Tennessee, USA - Rhizosphere MetaG P. deltoides SRZDD1 (version 2) (version 2) | ecosystem: Host-associated > Plants > Roots > Rhizosphere >...
GGCCCTGGTCGCGGAGATCGCCCGGCGGGCCACCAACCTCTACATCTCCGCGGGCATGGTGGCGCAGGCGATCGTGTACCAGTTCTGCGTCTCCGGCGATGTCGACCGGTCGATCGCCCGGGTTCGGACAGCGCTCGCCGAACGGGCCGCGGTGCTCGCCGAGGAACTGCACGCGCGTATCCAGGGCGTCCGGTTCACCGCACCGGACGGTGGCTACTTCCTGTGGGTCGACCTGCCCGAGGACGTCGACGTCGCGGTGCTGGCGACAGCGGCCGGGCGGCTCGGTGTCGCGGTGGTCAAGGGCACCGACTTCCTGCTGGACGGCGGGCAGCACGCGCTGCGCCTGGCGTTCGCCGGGGTGACCCCGGACGAGATCCGCGAGGGTGTCCGGCGGCTGGCGGAGGCTTTTCGGGCCACCCGGAAACTGTCGGATATCTGACAACGCTCCCGCTCGCTGGTGAGTGGGACACCCTGCGGGCCTCGAACGGATCACAATGCTGCCGACGTACTCGCTATGCGGGTGTCCGAGACACTACCCCCGCCCCCCAAAATGGCGCCGGGTGGGCCGCTCGCGCCCACCCCCCGAAGCGGCCGGTCCACCCGGCGCCGCCCCGGTCCGGTGACGGGTCCGGCGTAGGCTGCCCTCCGATGAACGAGCGGAGAAGGTCCGAGGAGAACACCCGCGGTCTGGCCAGGGCGTGGACCGCCCCGATGCGCGCGGTCACCCGGATCTGGACCTCGGACCAGGAGCCCCCGCTTCCGGCGGCCACGCGCCGCAGCGGCAGCGCGATCGTCGACTGCGGCCTCTACGTGGACGGCGTCCGGCAGAAGGGCGAGTGGGGGTACGCCGAAGCGCTGGAGGAGGCCCGCCGGCGGCACAACGCGTTCGTCTGGCTGGGCCTGCACGCACCCACCGATCTGGAGATCGCCGGCATCGCGGAGGCGTACGACCTGCACGAACTGGCAGTGGAGGACGCGGTCCACGCGCACCAGCGGCCGAAGCTGGAGCAGTTCGGCGAGGTCTCGTTCCTCGCGTTGCGCACGGTCAGGTACGTCGGCCAGGGCGAGGTCACCGAGAGCTCGGAGATCGTCGAGACCGGCCACGTCATGCTCTTCATCGGTGAGCACTTCGTGATCACGATCCGGCACGGCGACGCGGCCCGGCTCGCTCCGGTACGTGCCGCGCTGGAAAAGAAACACGACCTGCTCAAGCAGGGTCCGTGGGCGGTCGCGTACGCGGTGGCCGACCGGATCGTCGACCTCTACATCGACGTCGCGTTCGCGGTCGAGCAGGACCTGGACGCGCTGGAGGAGAGCGTCTTCTCGCGTACCGGCTCGGCCGGGCCCGTGCAGCGGATCTACCAGCTGAAGCGGGAACTCGTCGAGTTCAAGCGGGCGGTCGTGCCGCTGCAGCGGCCGCTGGGCACGCTCGTCTCCGACCAGTCCGACGCGCCGCGTGAGGTGCGCCGCTACTTCCGCGACGTCCAGGACCACCTGACCCGGACCGTCGAGCAGGTCAACTCCTTCGACGACCTGCTCAACTCGATCCTGCAGGCGCGGCTCGCCCAGGTCACCGTCGACCAGAACAACGACATGCGCAAGATCGCCGCGTGGGCCGCCATCGCCGCGGTGCAGACCGCTATCGCGGGCATCTACGGCATGAACTTCCGGTACATGCCGGAGCTCGACATGAAGTACGGCTACCCGGCCGTACTCGTGCTGATGCTCGGGTCTGCGCTGGCGCTCTACCGCTTCTTCCGGCGGGCCGGGTGGTTGTGAGGACCCGGTGGCCACTCCGGCGGACGGTCCTCGTCACCGGCGCGCTCCTGGCCCTCGCCTGGATCACCACCATCGTCATGCTGATCCACCGCAGCCCCGAAGCCGGCGCGGCCAGCCCTGCCGCGCTCGCCAGCGCGTACCAGCAGGCGTGGTCCGACCACGACTCCGCCGCGCTCGAACGCCTGCTGTTCCGGCCGCCGGACCGGGGCACGGTCGACCGGCTCGGCGTGGACCCGGCCTGTGACCCCGGACCGGTGCGGGTACGCGCCGTCGGCGAGTCCCACCTCGAACTGTCCACGGCGGACGGTACGCCGTGCGACCGCCTACCGATCGCGGAGCGCGACGGCCGGTGGTACGTCAACCCGTGGGCGGACCCGACCCGCTGAACGCGGACCCGACCCGCTGAACGAAGCGGCCGGGCCCCGGTCGAGGCCCGGCCGCCCACGTCCGGGACGGATCAGGTGCGGCTGTTCTTCGACGGCGAACCGGACCGGCTGATCAGATCATCCGTCTTGTCCGGAGTCCGCTCGGCCTGCCGCTTGGCCGTCTCGGTAGCGGTCTCCATCCTGTCCGTCGCGGTGTCCGCGGCCGACGGGACATTCTCCGACGCCTTGTCAGCGGCGCGGGCGGTGGCGTCCATCGCCCTGCCGACGCCTGTCGACGCCTTCTCCATCGTGCGGTCGGACGGGCCCTTCGCCGTGTCCATGCCCTCGAGGGCCTGGGTGGCGTCGTACTCGTCCCACTGCATCCTGCGGCGACGGCGCATGACGGCCGCACCCGCCGCACCTACCGCGGCGCCCGCAGCGAGCAGGCCGACGAGTACCGGCCAGCGGCTGCGTGACGGCTTGGACCGCGACATTGACTGCTCCTTCTTCCACTTCTTCATCTGCTTTGCTTGCGCTTTCTGCGCCGCGTGGGCTCCGTCCCTTGCCGCGGCGGCGACCGGACCGAAGGCGGCCATCGTCGACTCCCAGCCGTGCGTTGCCGCCTGCCTGACGTTTGCCGGCTTGACGTAGACGCGGACCGCGGCAACCCGTGGACCCACGCTTTCACCAAGCCCCCCCGCTGCGTGGGCGGCGGCCTGCTTCAGGTGATCGAAACTCTCGCCCAGCTCGACACGCATGAGCTGGCCGTGGGTCTTACGCCGCCGAAGTCCGTACACCAGTCCCACCTCCTTGTGCCCACTCATGAGATGTGGGCTTTTCTCCGCCATCCTCCCCCTTCGAGTAGCTTCTCACCACCGGAACGGCAACATGCGAGGATGAGCTACGTGACCGACACGATCTTTGCGACGCTCCACACGAACCAAGGACCGATCCGTTTGGAGCTCTTCCCTAATTACGCACCGAAGACCGTTCGAAACTTCGTCGAGCTGTCGGAAGGCTCACGGGAGTACACGAATCCTCGGACCGGACAGCTCGGCTCCGGGCCGTACTACGACGGGACGGTCTTCCACCGCGTCATCAAGGGCTTCATGATCCAGGGCGGCGACCCGACCGGCACCGGCCGTGGCGGCCCGGGGTACACGTTCGAGGACGAGTTCCACCCGGACCTCTCCTTCGACCGGCCGTACCTGCTCGCGATGGCGAACGCCGGCCCGCGTACCAACGGCTCCCAGTTCTTCATCACCGTCGGTCCGACCACGTGGCTCAACTTCAAGCACACGATCTTCGGCGTGGTCGCCGGCGAGGAGTCGGAGAAGGTCGTCGAGTCCATCGCGACCACCGAGACCAACCGGGACCGTCCCGTCAAGGACGTGGTGATCGAGCGCGTCACGATCGAGCGCGCCGCCGGATCTTAGAGCCAGAGTCGTACTCTTGCCTTCATGACGGCGCCCCCGACCCCGGTCTGTTATCGACACCCGTCGAGGGAAACGTACGTCCGATGCGTGCGCTGTGACCGGCCGATCTGTCCCGACTGCATGCGGGACGCGTCGGTCGGTCACCAGTGCCCGGAGTGCGTCGCCGAGGGGCGGCGGACCGTCCGGCGGGCCCGGACCGCGTTCGGTGGCACCCAGGCCGGCCGGCAGGGATACGTCACCAATGCCCTGATCGGGCTCAATGCGCTGATGCTGCTGATCAGCGTGATCTCAGCCGGCGGTGCCGGGTTGGCCGGCGGCGGGTTCGCCGGGCTGTTCTCGTCGACCACCACCCCGGTCGACTTCTGGGGCGGTCTGATCGGGGCGCCGACCACGTACACGGACGGGCCGGGCGGGCCGGTGGTCGCCTCCGTCGGCGGCGTCGCCAGCGGCGAGTACTACCGCCTGGTGACCGCGATGTTCCTGCACTCGGGCGTCTTCCACCTCCTGGTGAACATGTGGGCCCTGTTCGTCCTGGGGCGCAACCTCGAGTACGCGCTGGGCCCGATCCGGTTCCTCGCGCTCTACCTGCTCTCCGGCCTCGGCGGCAGCGTGGCGGTGTACTGGTTCAGCGACCCGCACCGGCCGACCGTCGGGGCGTCCGGGGCGATCTTCGGCCTCCTCGCGGCGTTCTTCATCGTGCTGCGCCGGCTCGGCCGGGACACCTCGGCGCTGCTGCCGGTGATCCTGTTGAACGTCGTCATCACGTTCGGCATACCGGGCATCTCGATCGCCGGGCACGTGGGCGGGTTCATCTCCGGGGCGATCCTCGGCGCCGGGCTGGCCTACGCACCGCAGAAGAACCGGAGCGCCATCCAGGCCGGGATCTGCGTCGCCTTCGGGGTGGCGATGGTGCTGCTCGCCCTGCTGCGCACGGCGACCCTCACCGCCTGAGCTCGGCCAGCCGCTCGGCCAGCCGCTCGGCCACGTCGGCGACCGGCGCGCTCAGCTCGGCCGAGCTGAACAGGTAGAGCGACTCGCCCGCGTCGATCTCCAGGTGCTCGGAGCGCAGCCCGTACCGGGAGTGGGCGTCGACCCGTACCCGCTCAACGGCCGACCAGGGCAGCCGGACCCGGCGGGCGAAGCCGGCGACGACCGTCACGCCGTCGGCGTCCGCCTCCACCCGTACCGGTACGAGCAGGTCCCGGGCCGCACAGATCCCGAGCGCGACCGCGGCGGCGGCGGCCACGACCACCCCGATCCGGTCGATCCGGGCCAGCGCCGTGACCACGGCAACCACGGCGAAGATCACCGTGCCGGCGAGCTCGAACACCACCCGGCCGGGCGAGACCCGCCAGCGGTCGGGCCGGTCGGCGGCCGGCTCGTCCGGCCCGGGCTCCGGCGCGTCCTCGAACATTGATCCACTTCGGAGGTCCACCCGGACAGCGTACGATCGACCGCACCATGCGAGACGCGGTCATCGTCGGCGCCGTACGCAGCCCGGTGGGCAGGCGTAGGGGCGGCCTGTCCGGAGTGCACCCGGTCGACCTCTCCGCCCACGTGCTGCGCGCGCTCGCCGAACGCGCCGGCTTCGACCCGGCCGACGTCGACGACGTGATCTGGGGCAACGTGATGCAGGTCGGCGAACAGTCGTGGAACGTCGGCCGCAGCGCGGTCCTCGCCGCCGGCTGGCCCGAGGCGGTACCCGGCACCACGGTCGACCGGCAGTGCGGCTCCAGCCAGCAGGCGGTCCACTTCGCCGCGGCGTCGGTCATCTCCGGGCAGGCGGATCTCGTCGTCGCCGGCGGCGTCGAGTCGATGAGCCGGGTCCCGCTGAACTCCAGCGTCTCCACCGGGGTCGGCCTGCCCTTCGGCACCGGCGTCCGGGCCCGGTACGGCTTCGCCGCGGACGACCCGATCCCGTTCAGCCAGGGCGTGGGCGCGGAGACCATGGCCAGGCGGTGGGGCTTGTCCCGCCGGCAGCTCGACGAGTACAGCCTGGCCAGCCACGAGAAGGCCGCCGCCGCGCAGGACAAGGGCTGGTCCGGCGCGGAGATCGCCCCGGTCGGGCCGGTCGAGGCCGACGAGGGCATCCGGCGCGACACCTCACTCGCCGCGCTGGCCGGCCTGCCGACCCCGTTCGCCGCGGACGGCGTGGTCACCGCCGGCTCGGCGTCGCAGATCTCCGACGGGGCCGCCGCACTGGCGGTCACCACGTCCGCGTGGGCGCACGCGCACGGGCTCACCCCGCTGGCCCGGATCCACACCGCCGTCGTCGCGGCCGACGACCCGGTGGTCATGCTCACCGCACCGATCCCGGCCACCGCCAAGGCGTTGCGGCGCGCCGGCCTCACCCTCTCGGACATCGGCGTGTACGAGGTGAACGAGGCGTTCGCGCCGGTACCGCTCGCCTGGCTGGCCGAGACCGGCGGCGACCCGGCGCGGTTGAACCCGCGCGGCGGGGCGATCGCGCTCGGCCATCCGCTCGGCGGCTCCGGTGCCCGGCTCATGACCACCCTGCTGCACCACATGCGGGACAACGACCTCCGGTACGGCCTGCAGACCATGTGCGAGGGCGGCGGCATGGCCAACGCCACGATCCTGGAGCTGTCCCGTTGATCCGGTACCGACTCGCCAGCCCGACGGTGCGCCGGCGCGCGGCCTGACCTTCCGCTTACCGTCCTCGTACAGTCCTCGGACATGATGCCGAGATGACGGAACGCGGGCTGGTGCTGGTGGTCGAGGACGAGCGGCCGATCGCCGACCTGCTCCGGCTCTACCTGACCCGGGACGGGTTCGGGGTGCACGTCGAACACGACGGTACGGCCGGCCTCGCCGCCGCCCGACGGTTGCGGCCGGTGGCATGCGTGCTCGACATCGCGCTGCCCGGACTCGACGGCACCGAGGTGTGCCGGCGGTTGCGCGAGGCCGGGGACTGGACGCCGGTGCTGTTCCTGACCGCGCGCGACGACGAGGTCGACCGGGTGGTCGGGCTGGAGCTGGGCGCCGACGACTACGTGACGAAGCCGTTCAGCCCGCGGGAGCTGGTGGCCCGGGTCCGCGCGGTGCTGCGCCGGACCGCGGGGCCGGCGTCGGAATCGGTACCGCTGCGGGTCGGCCCGATCACGCTCGACCCGGCCCAGCGCACCGTGCACGTCTCCGGGGCCCCGGTCACCCTGACGCAGACCGAGTTCGATCTGCTCGCCCACCTGATGCGCCGCCCGGGACGGGTCTACACCCGGGACGAGCTGCTCTCCAGCGTGTGGGGCTACCCGGCGCACGCGGGCACCCGTACCGTCGACGTGCACGTGGCCCAGGTCCGGGCCAAGCTCGGCGACGCGGCCGGGATCGTGCGTACGGTCCGGGGGGTCGGCTACTCCGCCACCGGCAGCGATGCCTAGGCGTCTCGCGACCCGCGCCGTGCTGGTCACGTGCGCGGTGGCGGTCACGTCCGTGCTGGTGACCGCGCTGGTGGCGTACCCGCTGGCGGTCCGGGCGGCCGAGCAGGAACGGCGCCAGGCGCTCGGCGAGGAGGCCGACGCGATCGCCGTGCTCATGAAGCGGAGCCCCCGGCCCGCCGCGGACCAGCGGTTGGCCCGCGAGCTGCGGGCGCAGCGGATCGACCTCGTCATGATCCGGGACGGGGTACCGGACCGCGCCGGCCTGCCACCGGCGGTCGTGAGCCAGCTCGCCGGCGGTGGCAGCTTCACCGGGCGGGTACGCCTCGCCGGTACCGGCTGGGTGCTCGCGCAGGGCCGCCCGCTCGGCGGGCGCGACGGGATCGTCCTGGTCGAGCCGATCGACACGCCGCTGGCCCGGCAGGTCTGGCAGCGGCTCTGGCTCGCACTGCTGGCCGGGCTGGTCGCCGGCGGGGTGGCCGGCGCGCTGCTCGTCCGGCGCCTGGCCCAGCCGATCCGCCGCGCGGCCGTGGCGGCCGGCCGGCTCTCCGCGGGCGACCGGTCCGTCCGGCTGCCGGTCGAACCGCCCGAAGAGGTCTCCGAGCTGGCCACCGCGATCAACCGGCTGGCCGGCGCGCTCGCGGCGAGCGAGGGACGGCAGCGCGACTTCCTGCTCTCCGTGTCGCACGAGCTGCGGACGCCGTTGACGACGCTGCGCGGCTACGCGGAGGCGCTGGCCGACGGGGTGATCGGGCCCGAGGGCGCGCAACGGGCCGGGCAGACCATGCTCGGCGAGGCCGAGCACCTGGACCGGCTCGTCACCGACCTGCTCGCGCTGGCCCGGTTGGAGGCGGCCGAGTTCCCGCTCGCGGTGGCACCGGTGGACCTCGGCGAGCTGGTCGGGTCGACGGCCGAGGCGTGGGGCGCGCGGTGCGCGGAGGCGGGTGTGGTGCTCCGCCGTGAGGTGCCGCCGCTGCCGGTGCCCGTACACACCGATCCGGGCCGGATCCGGCAGGTGCTCGACGGATTGCTGGAGAACGCGTTGCGGGCGGTACCGGCGGGCGCGCCGGTCGTGCTCGCGGTGCGCGCCGAACCCGGTGCCGCGGTCGTCGAGGTACGCGACGGCGGGCCGGGGTTCACCGACGACGACCTCGCGGTGGCGTTCGAGCGGGGTGCGCTCTACCGGCGGTACCGGGGTGTCCGGAAGGTCGGCAGCGGCCTGGGCCTCGCGCTCGCGGCCGGCCTGGTCCGCCGGCTCGGCGGCCACATCGAGGCTGGCCACGCACCGGAGGGCGGGGCGCGGTTCACGGTCCGACTCCCCGGGCCACGGTGAGGTTTACCGACTCCGTACGGATGGTTGACGGTCGCTTGGCCGGCCGGTGGCACGGTGGTGGGCATGCTGAAGCGCAGGATGAGGATCGGTGTCGTGGTCGCCGCGCTGGCGGTCGGCCTGGTGGGAGTCTCGGCATGCGGGCGGTTCGGTGACCGGGCGGCGCCGGATGCCATGGGCGAACCGGTCGCCGCCGCGACGACGGTCGACGCCACCGGTGCGGAGGAGGCCGTCCTCGCCGCGATGGGCTTCGAGGCGGCGGCTCAGGTCGAGCCGGGCATTGGTCCCACCCCGGACCCGAGCGCCGGGCCCGGCTCCGGCAAGGACCGGGCCAACCGGCCGCACCGCCGCCCGCTGACGGTGTTCCTGCACCGCAACGTGCTGCACGGCGAGGTCGTCGTGCAGACGAAGGACGGTCCGCAGACGGTCGCCGTCCAGCGCGGCACGGTCACCGCGATCGACGACAGGTCGATCACCGTGAAGTCGGCGGACGGGTTCACGGCCACCTGGACGTTCGGCGACCCGCTGCACGTCATCGAGCACCGGACCACCATCAAGCCCACCGACGTCACGGTGGGCGCGGAGGTCGGTGTCGCCGGACCGAAGGGCACGGCCCGTCTCATCGCCATCCGCTGAGCATGTCCGGGACAGTGCCGTCCCCGGGACGTTGCGGGACGGCACTGTCAGCGCTGCTCTACGACGAGCTGGCCTACCTGGGTGCGACCGACCGGTACGCGGCCATCTCCGGCCGGGCCGAATCCGGCGCGATCGTGGCCAACCTGACCGCCACCGCGCTCGCCGCACCGGCCCTGGCGGTCGGTGGGTTCCCGCTCGTCGGGGCGGCCAGCGTCGCGGCGGCGCTGGGGTCCGCGGCGGTCGGTCTCTCGTTCCCGGCCCGGCCGCGCGTCTCCACAACGGACGGAGGCGTCGCGGGTTACCTCGCCATGCTCCACGCCGGGCTCGCCGAGGTCCGGCACGATCGGACGGTACGCCGCGCGGCGCTGATCGCGGCGCTGATCCCCGCCCTGTTCGCGTTCGACGAGTACCTGCCGTTGCTCGCCGGCACGATGGTGCCGCTGCCGGCGGTACCGTTGCTGCTCCTGCTGCAGTTGGGCGCGATGACGCTGGGTGCGCTGGCGGCGACCCGGTGGTCGCGGCTCGCGCCCGGGACGCTGGCCGGCCTCCTCGCCGCCGGCACCGCGCTGCTCGCGGCCGGCGCGCTCTCCGGCGTACCGGTCGGGTTCGTCGGGGTGGCCGCGTGTTTCGGCGCCATCCAGCTCGGGCTCGTGCTGTCGAAGGCCCGCCTGCACCAGGTCATCGCCGGGCCGGCGCGGGCGACCGTGCAGTCGGTATCGGGTGCGGCCGCCGAGGTCGGTGCGGTGCTGGTGTTCGGGGCGTACGCGCTGGGCTCGCTGTGGTTGCCCATCCACGCCCTGATCGCGGCGTTCGCCGTACCGTGGCTTGGATTGTCCCTGCTCACTGCCTACTGGCTGCCGGGCCACCACGAACCGCAGGTGTGACATACCATGCGGGCAACCACGGGGAGGACAACGTGCGCAGACCGCTCGCCCTGTTCGTCGCGATGCTCGTCGGGGTCGGACTTGTCGCGGTGCCGGCGCGAGCCCGGCCCGCCGAAGCCCGGCCGGTCAAGCCTCCGCCGACGGGAACGCCGACCGTCATGCCGGTCGAGTTCCTCGCCTACGGCGCCGCGCGGTGCCTCGCGCTTCTCGGGCGGTGGGAGGTCGTCTGGCGCTTCGAGCTCAACGGCGACGAGGCCCGCATCGTCCATGCGCGCGACCACCTCAGCGGCACCGTGCTGTCCTGGACCCCGGATCCGTTCAGCGGAGGGGGAACCGTCGGCGGCACGGCGACGGGCCGGATCGCGGGGGACCGGACGGTCGCCGGGCTGACCGCGCAGATCCTGGTCACCGGCGAGGCGACACCGCGGACGGTCGTCCGGACGCTGCCGCTCGGCGCCGCGTGCGCGACCGAGACGGCCACGCCGGAGTGCGCGGACGTGGAGAGCGCGCGCTACGCGCACACGTTCGACGGCGCCGCGGGGACCACGACGGTGGAGATCGTGGGTCCACGGCTGTGCTCGGGCGTCCTCCAGGACTTCCTGCTCGACTCGAGGTACTGGCACGACGCGGACAGCGAATTCCTCTTCCAGGGCCTCAACTTCGAACGGTTCACCCTCGCGGTCCGGCGGATCGCCATGTCGACCGAGCCGGTACGCTGCCGGTCCCGGATCGCGCTGGCGGTCGGGTTCCAGGAAGTGATCGACCGGCAGACCGGCGAGCTGCGCGAGTGGATCGTCGCCGGCAGCGAGAAGGCACCGGGCAACCGGTCGAGCGGCCCCTTCGCGGGCAGCGTCGTCGACGAGGGCACGTGCATCGCGCCGAAGGCGTACGCGTGGTCGCAGTGCGACGGCAGCCTCATCATCCTGATGACGAACGGCCGGGACGCGGCCATGCGGGTGACGCTGCTGATCTCGTCCGCCTTCTCCGGCGACGACACGTGGCGCTGGGTCTCGGTCCCGCCGGGCGGTTCGGTGAGCGTCCGGTTGCCCCGGACCGGCAATCCGATGGGTTACTACGTCCAGGCGTGGAACGCGGAGCTGGGCAGGTTCGTCTGGGAGGCCCCGGCGACCTGCCGGACGATCAGACCGGGACCGCTCAGCGGAACGGGCGTAGCTCGGCGATACAGCATTTGACGCTGCCGCCGCCCTTGCGCAGCTCGGCCAGCTCGACCGGAACCGGCGTGTAGCCGGCCGCTGCCAGCTTTGCCGCCATGCCGGTCGACTCGCTGTTCAGCACGACGTTGCGGCCGTCGCTGACGAGGTTGAGCCCGAACATCTCGGCGTCCGCCGCGTCGGCGACGACCGCGGTCGGGAACAGCTGGCGCAGGATCCGCTGCGACGACTCGGAGAACGCGCCGGGGTAGTAGGCGACCGTGGTGTCGTCCAGCGCCGCGAGCGCGGTGTCCAGGTGGTAGAACTTCGGGTCGACCAGGCGCAACGAGATCACCGGTCGGCCGAGCACCTCGGCCGCCTCGGCGTGCGCGGCCGGTTCGGTGCGGAACCCGTACCCGGCGAGCAGGAGCCCGCCGGAGACGCCGGGCAGGTACGCGAAGTCACCTTCGCCCTCGTTGGTCTGGCTCGGCGTGACGAACCGCCAGCCCGGGTTCGACTCGTACCAGGTCCGGTGCGCGGCCGCCTCGCCGGTGCGCTGCCGGTACCGGAAGCGGGCGCCGTAGACCACGCCGTCGACGGAGACCGCGCCGTTGGCGGCGTAGACCATGTCGGGCAGCGCCGGCAGCGGCGGCAGCTCGCACACCGTGTGACCGAGCCCGACGAGCGTCTCCCGCAGCCCGTCCCACTGCTTGAGGGCCAGCTCCGCGTCGACCGGCGTGCCGGTGTCCATCCACGGGTTGATCGCGTACTCCACGACGAAGTGCTCCGGAGGACACATGAGGTATGTCCGGATTCGCGGCTTCCGCTCCTGGTGGGTCACGATCATAGACAGTAGGTAGGCTGCGTGACCGACAACAGAAGCAAACATTGCTTGCCGGAGGCGAATCGTTGCAGATCGACGACGTGGACAAGCGAATCATTGCGTCACTGCTCGCCGACGCGCGGGCCTCGTACGCCGACATCGGCGCGGTCGTCGCCCTCTCGGCGCCCGCGGTCAAGCGACGGATCGACCGGCTTCGCGCGGCCGGAGTGATCAAGGGCTATACCGCGATCGTCGACCCGGCCGCGATCGGCTGGACCACCGAGGCGTTCATCGAGCTGTTCTGCACCGGCCGGACCACCCCCGGGCAGATCGCCACCGCCACCCGGCGACACCCGGAGGTGGTCGGCGCGTACACGGTCTCCGGCGAGGCCGACGCGCTCGTGCACCTCCGCGCCGCCGACATCGGTCACCTCGAACAGGCCCTGGAGCGCCTGCGGGCCGAACCGTTCGTCACGTCCACCCGCAGCATGATCGTCCTGTCCCGGCTCGTCGAGTCCGCGGGAACGATGCCCGCCGGTACGACGTCCAAGGGGGCATGAGAAGACCTGCCGCCCTGTTGGGTGCGTTGCTGACTTCGACCCTGGCGGTCACCGCCGGGTGCTCCGCCGGTCGCGCCACGGACGCGTTCCGCGACGGCGCCGTCCCGACGGGGTCCTTCCAGCTCGTCGCGTTCGACTCCTGTGCCGACATGCTCGGCAAACTGCGCGACGCGGCCCGGCGGTACGTCGGCCCGTACGGCTTCGGCGGCGGGTACTGGAGTACCCCCGAGAACGGCCTGGCGGCGCGGGACTCGGTCGCGGGCGGCGCGCCGGCTCCCGGTGCGCCCGCGCCGGCCGTTCCGGGCGCGGCGGAGAAGGGCGGCTCGCCCGAGTACTCCAGCACGAACACCCACGAGAAGGGCGTCGACGAGCCCGACCTCGTGAAGACCGACGGCCGGCGGATCGTCACCGTCACCCGCGGGGTCCTGCGCGTGGTCGACCCGGTCAGCAAGCGCGTGACCGGCACGCTCGACCTGCGCCGGAGTGGCCAGGACCCGATCGCGTACGCCCAACTGGACCTCCTGCTCGCCGGGGACCGGGCGCTGATCCTCAGCGGTGGCACCTACGACCACCGGGGCGGGCTGATTCTCGAGGACGGCCCAGGCAAGCCGGCCGGACCCGGAACCACCGATCCCCAGCAGATCGCCGGCCCGAAGCTGCTGCTGGTCGACCTCGCGGAGACCGCGCCGCGGCTGGCCAGCACGTACACAGTGGACGGACGTCTGCTCGACGCGCGGCAGGTCGGTTCGACGGTCCGGGTGGTCGTGGTCTCCGGACCCAGGCTGAACTTCCCGTACCACGAGAAGCAGACCAACGCGCAGCGCATCGCCGCGAACCAGGCGATCGTGGACCGGGCCGGGGCCGACGACTGGCTGCCCCGGTACGAGGTCACCAACGGGACCCGGACCACGCGGGGCCGGGTCGACTGCGCGGCGGTGTCCCGGCCGGCCATCTACTCCGGCACGTCGATGACGACCGTGTTCAGCTTCGAGCTGGGCCGGTCCACATTGAGCAACGGCAACCCGGTGACGATCGTGGCCGACGGGCAGGCCGTCTACAGCAACGGGGCCAGCCTGTACGTCGCCAACGACCAGCGCTGGCAGGTCGTGCCCGAGGGGCAGCCGCGCCGGCCGGGCGAGGCGGTCGCGCCGGTCGAGCCGCGGACCGAGCTGTACAAGTTCGACACCTCCGGTACCGGGCGGCCGGCGTACCTGGCCGCGGGCGCCGTACCGGGCTGGCTGCTCAACCAGTACTCGATGTCCGAATGGGACGGTCACCTGCGGGTCGCCACGACGTCGGGCCAGGAGCGGGGCCGCAACGCGAGGTCGTCCTCGGCCGTCTACGTGTTGCGCCAGCAGGGCAAGCGGCTGGTCGAGACCGGCAAGGTGACCGGGCTGGGCAAGGGCGAGCGGATCTACTCGGTCCGGTACGCCGGCACGGTGGGGTACGTGGTGACGTTCCGGCAGACCGACCCGCTGTACACAGTGGACCTCAGCGATCCGCGGGCGCCGAAGGTGCTGGGCGAGCTGAAGATCACCGGCTACTCGTCGTACCTCCACCCGGACGGTGACGAGCGGCTCATCGGGATCGGGCAGGAAGCCACCGAGCAGGGCCGGGTACAGGGCACCCAGGTGTCGGTCTTCGACGTCAGCGACCTGGCGAACCCGCGACGGGTCGCGCAGCATCACGTCCGGTTCGGGCACTCCGAGGCCGAGTTCGACCCGCACGCGTTCCTCTACTGGCCGAAGACGGGGATGCTCGTCGTGCCGCTGATCTCCGGCCGGACGACGTACTCCGCCGGCGCGCTCGTGCTGACCGTGGGCGACGGCGGGATCGACGAGGTCGGCACCGTCGAGCACCCGTGGGACGAGCAGACCGGTCCGTACTCGGGGCAGATCCGCCGCTCGCTCGTCATCGACGACGTGCTGTGGACGGTCTCGGACGTCGGGCTGCTCGCCTCCGATCCGGACACGCTGGACAAGCTGGCCTGGATCGAATTCTGACCGATTCCCGGGGGAATGTGCTGCCGGGGCCTCGGCCCCGGCAGCACATCTACAGGTACATACCGGTCCGCTCGTCGGTCTTGCCGCCGGGCCGGTCGCCCTCGCCGAAGAACCGCTTCCCGCCGAACTCGCCGTGCAGCCGGTCGTCCAGCTCGTCGGCGAGCCCGGTCATCACCTGGATGGCGAGCACCAGGTGGACGGTCTGGAAGTTGCGGCCGAACACCGGGACGGACGCCCACACCGTGTCGTTCGTGCAGTAGAGCCGGCCGATCGGCATCCGGTTGGTCAGCTCGGAGAGCTTCACGTACAGCTGCTCGTTCGGCTCGATCTCGGTGAGGACGGGGGAGAACACGTCGATCAGCGGCGGGTTGTCGCGGATCCGGACGAACACCATCGCCGAGCCGGCCCGGATGCCGATGTCGCCGTCCGAGTCGACCTGCAGCTGGTCCGGGTCGGTCTTGAGCAGGCCCGCGACGACCGCCTTGACCCGCTCGGGCAGCGGGATCCGCTCGTCGTCCGAGGTGCTGCGCTGGCCGCCGCCGAGCACGATCGCGTTGCCCGGCCGTTCGGACCCGGCCGGAGGATCCTCGTTCTGGTCGGCCGGCGCCGGCTCCGGCACGGCCTCCGATCGGGCGGTGCCGAGCGGCGCGACGGGAAGCGGGTTCTCGGTCGCGTCGTGGACCATGTACGTGAGGAACGCCGGGTGCGGTGCGCCGTAGATGTCGCGCATCGTGCGCGCGAGCACGGTGGCCAGGGTCCGCCCGCCGGCCGCGTCGGTGACGAGCCCGAAGTGCTCGCCCGAGCCGGGCACGACACCCGGCGGCGACCAGCCGAGCGCGACCAGCTCGGCGATGGTCGCGCGGCTCATCCGGTGCGCCTCGGGCAGGGCGGCGTTGCCGACCGCGTACGCCTCCAGCGCCTGCCCCGGGCCGGCCAGCACGGTGGCCGCGTAGACGGCATCACCGGTACCGGTCGCGGTGGGGTCGAGCGTGATGTCGAGCCGGGCGCCCTCCGGCAGAGTCGGCAGGACGGTCGCGAGCGAGCGCGCGAACTCCCGCCACGCGTCGGTGACCTTCGCGGTCAGATCCGCCGTGGTCGGCTCGTCCAGCAGCACGTGGTCGGGCTCCATCCCGAACACCCTATAGGCCAGCCTGGAGATAAGGTTTCGGTGGAGGTAAGGAGCGATGGCCAAGCGGGCACCACGGGAGGATGTGGGCGACCGGGACCTTCACGTCGATGTGCCCCGTAGCGAAGCGGCCGGCCTGGCCGGTGTCGGTCACGGCCTGGCCGCCTCGGTCGCCCAGATGGGCGTGCGCCGCACCGCCCTCACACTGCTGCGGGTCAACCAGCCGGCCGGCTTCGACTGCCCCGGCTGTGCCTGGCCCGAGCCTGCCCCGGACCGGCGCTCGCACGTCGAGTTCTGTGAGAACGGCGCGAAGGCCGTGGCCGAGGAGGCCACGCTGCGCCGGATCACGCCGGAGTCCTTCGCCGCGCACCCGATCGGCGAGCTGGCCACCCGGTCCGACCACTGGCTCGGGCAGCAGGGCCGGCTCACCGTACCGGTGGTGCGCCGACCCGGCAGCGACCACTACGCGCCGATCTCGTGGGACGGGGCGTTCCGCCTGATCGCCGGCCACCTGCGGGGACTCGCCTCGCCGGACGAGGCGGTGTTCTACACCTCCGGCCGGACCTCGAACGAGGCGGCGTTCTGCTGGCAACTGCTCGCCCGGGCGTACGGCACGAACAACCTGCCCGACTGTTCCAACATGTGCCACGAGTCCTCGGGTGTGGCGCTGACCGGGACGATCGGTGTCGGCAAGGGCTCGGTCAGCCTCGACGACATCCACCGCGCGTCGCTGATCGTCGTCGTCGGGCAGAACCCGGGTACCAACCACCCGCGCATGCTCAGCGCGCTGGAAGAGGCGAAGCGGCGCGGGGCGCGCATCCTGGCGGTCAACCCGCTGCCGGAGGCGGGCCTGATGCGGTTCCGCAACCCGCAGCGCTTCCGCGGGCTGATCGGCCGCGGCACGCCCCTGGCCGACCGGTTCCTGCGTGTCCGGGTCGCCGGCGACCTCGCGCTGTTCCAGGCGATCGGTGCGCTGCTCGTCGAGTGGGGCGAGCTGGACAGGTCCTTTGTGGACAACTACACGACCGGGTTCGCGGAGTACAAGGCCGCGCTGCGTACCCTCGACCGGGCCGACGTGGCGGCGGCGACCGGGCTGTCCCGTGAGGAGATCGTGGCGGCGGCGCGGATGTTCGCCGAGTCCGAGGCGACCGTGGTCTGCTGGGCGATGGGACTGACCCAACGGCACGACGCGGTCGCGGCGATCCGGGAGATCGTGAACGTGCAACTGCTGCGCGGCATGATCGGCAAGGCGGGCGCGGGCCTGTGCCCGGTACGCGGGCACTCGAACGTCCAGGGTGACCGGACGATGGGCATCACGCCCAAGCCGCCGTCGTGGGCGGGCGCCATGGGCGAGTTGCTCTCCGTGCCGGTTCCGCAGCGGCCCGGGTACGACACGGTGGACGCCATCCGCGCGATGCGCGACGGGCGGGTCCGCGCGTTCCTGGGGCTGGGCGGGAACTTCGCGGCGGCGACGCCGGACACCGAGGTGACCTCGGCGGCGCTGCGCTCGTGCGCGCTGACCGTGCACGTCTCGACGAAGCTGAACCGCTCGCACGCGCTGGCCGGGGAGACGTCGGTGGTCCTGCCCTGCCTCGGCCGTACCGAGCGGGACCGGCAGGCGGCCGGGGACCAGTTCGTCACGGTCGAGGACTCGATGTCCGTGGTGCACTCCTCGCGCGGACGGTTGGCGCCCGCGTCGACCTCACTCCTGTCCGAGGTCGCGATCGTCTGCGGGCTCGGCCAGGCGCTGGGCCTGGACGTGGTGCCGTGGGCCTCGTTCGCCGCGGACTACCGCGCGGTGCGTTCGGTCGTGGCCGCCGTGGTGCCCGGGTTCGCCGACTACGAGTCGCGGGTGGCCCGGCCGGGCGGGTTCACGCTCCCGCACCCGCCGCGGGACCGCCGGGTCTTCCCGACGCCCTCGGGTCGAGCCCGGTTCAGCGTCACCCGGCTCGACGTGGTCCGGGTGCCGGACGGGCACCTGCTGCTGCAGACGGTACGCAGCCACGACCAGTACAACACCACGATCTACGGGCTGGACGACCGGTACCGTGGTATCCACAATGGACGTCGCGTGGTCTTCGTCAACCCGGACGACCTGGCCGCGCTCGGTCTGGCTGACGGATCCATTGTGGACATCGTGTCGGTCCACACCGACGGGGTGGAGCGCCGGGCCGCCGGGTTCCGGGTCGTCTCCTACCCGTCGGCGCCCGGCTGCGCCGCCACGTACTTCCCCGAGGCGAACGTGCTCGTCCCGCTGGACTCGACCGCGGCCGGCTCGAACACGCCGACGTCGAAGTCCATCATCGTCCGCCTGGAACCGGCTGTCCCACCCGCGTGATCATGAAGTGTGCGGGCGTGACGCGGGGCGCGCCATGCCGCCAACCCCATGATCACGCCGTTCGGCCGGGGAGGTAGGGTGGCGCGCCATGGGTCAGCGACGCGCGGAGATCGCCCTCGCCTTCGCCGGGTTCATCGCGATCGGGCTCGGCGGCGGTGCCGGCGGCGTGCTGCTGCCCGCCCAGATCAGCGAGTACCACCTCGACAAGTCGGTCATCGGGCTGCTGTTCTTCACGTTCTCCGGCGGGTACGTGCTCGCCGGCGCGATGAACGGCTGGCTGTTGCGCCGGTTGGGCCTGCGCGGTGACCTCGTCTTCGGTACCGCCCTGTTCACCGTGGCCACCTTCGCCTCGGGACTGCGGCCGCCCTACCTGGTGCTGCTGCTCCTGAGCGTGGTGCTGGGCTTCGGCGCGGCGGTCATCGACGCGAGTCTCAACGCGTTCCTCGCCGCCCTGCCGAACCGGACCGCGCTGCTCAACATGCTGCACGCGTTCTACGGCATCGGCGCGCTGATCGGGCCGATCGTCGCGAGCGGCATGCTCGACCGCGGGCTGTCCTGGGGCGCGGTGTATATGGTGTTCGCCGCGATCGGGGTACCGCTCACGATCGCGTACGCGCTGCTCTATCCGCGGCACCTACCGGACTCGTCCGGCTCCGCGGTTCCGGGCCTGGCCGGCGAGGCGGCGGGGGTATCCGCGGGGCGGTCGGTCTTCGGCGCGGCCGTCCGGCACCCGGCGATCCTGCTGTGCGGGCTGTTCCTGATCGTCTACGTCGGGGTCGAGGTCAGCCTGGGCAACTGGGCGTTCAGCTACCTCCTCGAGGAGCGGGGTCAGGGCACCCTGCTGGCCGGCTGGGTGGTCAGCGGGTTCTGGCTCGGCTTCACGCTCGGCCGGTTCCTGCTCGGGGCACTCTCCGAGCGGTTCGGGCTCGGGCCGGTCGAGCTGACCTACGGCTGCCTGCTGGTCCTGCTGGCCGGCACGCTGCTGACCTGGCTGGTCCCGGGGAACGGACCGGCCGCGATCGGGTTCGCCGTGGTGGGCGCGGCGCTCGGGCCGATCTTCCCGCTCACCATCGCCGTCCTGCCCCGGCTCGCCCCGGCCCAGATCGTGCCGACCGCCATCGGACTGCTGGTCGGCACCAGCGTCATCGGCGCCGCGTTCTTCCCGTGGCTGGCCGGCACGATCGCGGAGTACGTGGGCCTCGGCTCGCTGCTGCCGTTCACGCTGCTGTTGACGGTGCTCCTGGTCGTCAACTGGTGGCGTATCGCGCGGCGGATGCCGGCCCGGGTCCCGGCCGGCTCGGATTAGCTCTCCTGGTCCGGCGCCGGCCAGGCACGGGCCAGGTCGGTGAGGGCCGCGGCCGCCTGGGCCGGGTCGGCGCCCCGTCCGACCGCGAGGCCGAGCAGGTACGCCCCGACCGGCGCGGCCGGGCGCAGCACGTGGTGCGCCACGTCCCGGGCGACGTCGAGCACGAGCGTGCGGTCCACGGACGTCTCGTCCAGACCGAGTGCCGCGCACGCCGCGGCGGTCCAATCGTCGAAGGCGCTCATGTCCACTCCCGTGCCTGGGCGAGGTCGGATTGCGTGTCGCAGTCGTACCACGGCGGAGGGCCGTCGGCCGGCCACACTACCTCGGCGACCGCGAGCCCGGTAACCAGCCGGCGGACCGGCTGGCCCGCCGGGTCGCCGAGGACACGCATCCAGCCACGCAGCGCGTCCACCCGCCACACTCCACAGAGGAGCTGGCGGCGCCCCTGGTCATCGACGTAGACCGCACAGTCCGCAGTGGATAGTGCAGTGTGCAGTGCCGCGATCGCCTCGGCGGTGAGGAAGGGCAGGTCCGCGGCGAGGATAGCGACCGTGTCGGACTGGTCACCGACCGCATCGAGACCGGCGGCGATGGCGGCGACCGGGCCGCCTCCGGGCGGTTCCTCGCTGGTCAGGACGACGTCGGGCGGCAGGCTCGGCGCCAGCGACCGCGGGCCGACGACGATCCTGGGCACCGCATCCATCGCGGCCGCGAGCACCCGGGCAAGCATCGACGCGCCGCCGACCGTCAAGGTGGGCTTGGCGGGCCCACCGAGCCGACTCCCGGCCCCGCCGGCCAGCACGACTGCCGCGTACCCCCGCATGCTGTCAACCTAGCCGCCCGAGCCCCGCGGGATGACCCACCTGGTCGGCTGGCCGGTCACGGCGCTGATCACGTCGTAGTCCTCGTCGTAGTGCAGCACCACCGCACGGTGGAGTTCGGCGGTCGCGGCGATGACCAGGTCGGCCAGCGCGACCCGGTGGTGACCCCGGGCGGTCAGCAGTCCCTGCACCTCGATGGTCCGCCGCATGACGTCGCCGGTGACGGCCAGCCACCGGTAGCTGGTCAGGGTGGCCAGCGCCTCGTCCCGATGGGTCAGGTTCCGCGCCGAGTAGAGCACCTCGAGCGCGACCATCTCGCAGGTGGCGAGCTGACCGTCGTCGAAGAGCCGTTCGATCGCGGCGACCGCGGCGGCGCTGTGCCGCCGCTGCTCCAGCGCGGACGTGTCGACCAGGAACGGGGTGGGCCTCACGGCCGCCAGGCGCCCCGCATCTCCCCGGGATCGAGGAGATCGCCGTTGTCGATCAGCTCCATGAGCCGCCGGTGCTTGCGGCGTGCGGCGATAACGCGGAGCGCGGCGTTGACGGTGTCCACCTTGGTCGTGGTGCCCAGCTCCTCGGCGGCCGCCCGGAGCGCGTCGTCGTCAATGTTGATCACGGTCCGGCCCATCCGCGCCTCCGGAGATATCAAGATCTCGTTCAGATGATATCACCGCGGGCCGGTCCGGACGCGGCACGATAAGAGTCATGGGACGGGTGATGGACCGGCGGATGGTCGTCCGGATCAACGCGACCGACGAGCCGCTGCGCCGGCAGGACAGCCTCGCGGCCGAGGAGCCCCTGGAGATCCGGGTCGGCCGGGTGGGTACCACCCGGCAGCCCCTCGCGGTCACCATGCGGACCCCGGGCGACGACCTTGACCTGGCGCTCGGTTTCCTGCTCACCGAGGGGATCGTCCGGAGCGCGGGGGACGTGGTCACCGCCCAGCTCTGCGCCGGCGCGGAGACGCCGAACACGTACAACGTCGCCGATGTGGCACTGGCCGCGCACGTACCGCCGCCGGACACGGACCCGTCGCGCAACTTCTACACGACCTCGTCCTGCGGGGTGTGCGGGAAGGCGAGCATCGACGCGGTACGGACCCGGTCGGCATTCGACCCGTCCGGGGACGAGCTGACCGTCGAGGCCGCGACGCTGGCCAAGCTGCCCGACGCGCTGCGCGCCGCCCAGCGCGGGTTCGAACGTACCGGCGGGCTGCACGCGGCCGGCCTGTTCACCCCGGGCGGCGATCCGGTGGTCGTCCGGGAGGACGTCGGCCGGCACAACGCCGTGGACAAGGTGGTGGGCTGGGCGTTGCGCGCCGACCGGCTGCCGCTCACCGGGCACGTGCTGCTGGTCTCCGGCCGGGCCAGCTTCGAGCTGACCCAGAAGGCGTGGATGGCCGGGATTCCCGTGCTCGCCGCGGTCTCCGCGCCCAGCACGCTCGCGGTCGACCTGGCCGGGGAGGCCGGCATCACGCTCGTCGGTTTCCTGCGCGGCACCGCGATGAACGTCTATACCGGCGCCCACCGGGTCAGGTCCTGACCCCGCGCGGCGTCCGGCGCCCTCCGCCGCGCCGGCCACCACCGCGGACCCCGCTCCCAGCCGCTGCGGCACCGCGCCGCCGCGGCCAGCCGTCCAGTGTGGACGGTGGTACGCCCCGGGCGAGGATGTCCGCCATCAGCCGGGCCATCGAGTACGCCGGATCGACCTCGAGCGCCCGGGCGGCCGCGACCGACGCGAGCGCGCCTTCACCGGCCCGCCACGCCGCGAAACTCAGCAACCCGGCCGGCGCGGCGGCGAGCTCCGGCGAGGCGCGCCGGACGACATCCGTCCACAGGGCCGCGTGCGGCACCGGGTCGTCGATCGCCTGCCAGGCGAAGTCCCGTACCGCGTCGGTCCGCAGGAGGACGGTGAGCCATGCGACCTCGTCGTCGGTGAGCCTCCCGCCGGCGCGCTGCCGCGCCACGGCCTCCCGGACCGCCGCCCGTCCCGCGCCCCGGACGGCCAGGGCACCCGGCAGCCGGCTCAGCCGCACCCTCGCCCGGTCGGCAGCGGCGCCCATCGCGGCCCGCGCCGAGCCCTCGGCCGGTGCGACCAGCGCGGCCAGCGCCTGTCGGTCCGGCAGCGCCACCACGCCGGCGTACGCCGCGGCGGCCGCCAGCGGGCTGGCGGCCGGATCGAACTCGACACCGGGACCAGGTCGGTCGACGGACCAGTACCGCGATCCGGTCACCCGCAGCACCGCCCGTACCGGGACGGCGAGAAGGTCACGGAGCGCGACCAGTGCGGGGTCCGCCCGCGGGGCGGGGCCGTACCCCACGAGCAGCGCGCCGTCGACATCCTGCCGCGCGACGAGATCGGCGACCGGACCGGCGACCGCCGCCGGCTCGTCGACCGGCAGGTCGATCCGGGCCACGAAGGTCACCGCGGTCCCGTGGGTACCGACGACGACCAGGCTGTCGGACGGATGGAAGCCGAGCAGGAAGGGCAGGACGGCGAGCAGGTCGCCCGGGCACGCGATCCGGGGCAGACGCACGGGACGAGTCATGGCCGCAGAGCATGCCCCGGTTCGCCCGTGATCGGAAGCGGGCAAGATCAAACTGTGGACAACTTATCCACAGGACGGTCAGTAACGGAAGCGCAACCCGTACATGTCGAGCCCGTCCTGCCAGGACGGGTCCTCGCCGTGCAGGTCCAGGGTGAGCGTCACCCGGGACAGCGCGTCGTACCCGGCCCGGTACAGGCACCGGATCGCCATCTCGTTCCGCGACGCCGGGCTGACCGTCAACTGCTCCATGCCGCGCCGCCGGGCCTCTCGGGCCACGTGCTCCAGCAGCGCCGTGCCGATGCCCTGCGCCCGCCGGCGCTGGGTCACCACGACCGGCTCCACCTCACCCGCGCGGCCCTTGAGCAACAGGCCCACCAACCCGACCACGCCGTCCTCCGCGTGGTCGGCCACCCACATCCCGGTGAGGTCCAGCCGGGTCAGGTACTCCTCGAAGCCCGCACCGGGATCCGCACCACCCCGATCCGGGTCCTCGTAGAGATCCCGGTGGTGCTCGACGAACTCGGCCCACAGCGCGCGACAGGCCCGGTGGTCCAGCGGCCGGTACGGGCGGACCGTCGCCGGCACCTGCCGTGCAGCGGCGTTCGCGACCTCGGTCATGAGGCCCATCCTTACACCCCGGCGGCCCGCCGCGCGCGGGGACGCCCCGCGGAGACAATGGGCGGGTGGATCTGGCGTACCTCCGCGCGCACCCGTACCAGCTACCGACGTTCCTGAAGCACCAGCGGATCCGGGAGACCCCGGTGGCAGGGCACGCGGTCCGGCTCACGCTGGACGACGGGGCGTCGGTGTTCGCCAAATCCTGGCCCGCCGCGCGGGGCCCGGTGCCGCCAGGTTTCTTCGCCGCCGAGGCGGCCGGCCTGCGCTGGTTGCGCCAGGCGGGGGCGGTGCCGGTACCGGAGGTGGTGGCCCAACTCGACGACATGATCGTGACCGAGTGGGTGGAGCAGGGCGAGGCGACGCCGCGGGCCGCGGAGGAGTTCGGCCGGAACCTCGCCGCACTGCACCGCGCCGGCGCGCCCGAGTTCGGCGCACCGTGGCAGGGTTACATCGGGCTGCTTCCGTTGGACAACACACCGTCACCGGGACCGTGGTCCGCGTGGTTCGTCGAGCGGCGGCTCACGCCGTACCTGAGAGTCTCGGTGGACCGCGGCGCACTCTCCACACCGGACGGCGCCCTGGTCGAGCGGAGCCTGCGGAACCTGGATGGCGACGAGCCACCGGCCCGGCTGCACGGCGACCTCTGGCCGGGGAACCTGCACTGGGCGGACGACGGCCGGGCCTGGCTGCTCGACCCGGCCGCGCACGGCGGGCACCGGGAGACCGACCTGGCGTTGCTCGGCCTGTTCGGCGGCGCACCCCACCTCGACCGGATCATCCGGGCCTACGACGAGACCTGGCCCCTCGGCGACGGGTGGCGGGACCGGATACCGCTGCACCAGCTCTACCTGCTGCTCGTGCACACCGCACTGTTCGGGGCGGCCTACCGCAGCGCGGTCATCTCGGCAGCCAGAGCGGCCGGTTGACGCCGTATCGCCGAAGAGGCGCTACCGTCGAAGGGTGCGCTCCCCTCACCTGGCCGACCCATACGGGCGGGTCGCTACCGACCTGCGCGTCTCGCTGACCGACCGGTGCAACCTGCGGTGCACGTACTGCATGCCTCCGGAAGGCCTGCCCTGGCTGCCCAGCCCCGACATCCTCACCGACGACGAGGTGATCCGGCTGGTCCGGGTGGCGGTGGAGCACCTGGGCGTAACCGAGTTGCGGTTCACCGGCGGGGAACCGCTGCTGCGGCCGGGCCTAGTCAAGATCATTGAGAGCGCGGCGGCCCTGCGGCCCCGGCCCATGCTGTCGCTCACCACCAACGGGATCGGCCTGGACCGGCTCGCCGGACCGCTGCGGGACGCGGGTCTGGACCGGGTGAACATCTCCCTCGACACGCTGGACGCGGAACGGTTCGCCGCCCTCACCCACCGCCGCCGCCTGCCCGATGTGCTCGCCGGGCTCGGCGCGGCGGCCGCGGCCGGACTCACCCCGGTGAAGCTCAACACCGTGCTGATGCGGGGCGTGAACGACGACGAGGCAGTCGCGCTGCTCACCTTCGCCCTGACCCACGGGTACGAGCTGAGGTTCATCGAGCAGATGCCACTCGACGCGCAGCACGGCTGGGACCGCCGAACCATGGTCACCGCGGACGAGATCCTGGCCGCCCTGGAACGGGAGTTCACCCTGCTGCCGGACCCCGTGGCGCGCGGCGGTGCGCCGGCCGAGACCTGGCTCGTCACCGGCCCGAACGGGCCGGCGCGGGTGGGCATCATCGCGAGCGTGACCCGGCCGTTCTGCGGCGACTGCGACCGGACCCGGCTCACCGCGGACGGCCAGGTGCGCAACTGCCTGTTCGCGCGGGAGGAGTCGGACCTGCGGACCGCGCTGCGGGCCGGCGCGACCGACGAGGAGCTGGCCGACCGCTGGCGCGCCGCCATGTGGGCGAAGAAGCCGGGCCACGGCATCGACGACCCGACCTTCCTGCAGCCGGCCCGACCGATGTCCGCGATCGGTGGTTGAGCCGTCCATGGTCACCGTGCGGTACTACGCCGGGGCGAGAGCGGCGGCCGGCGTGGCCGAAGAGACCGTCCCCGCGACCACCCTGGCCGAGCTGGTCACCGAGCTGGAGGCCCGCCGGGGTACCGGTCTGGCCAAGGTGCTCGCCGCCGCGTCGTACCTGGTGGACGGGCTGGCCTGCCACGACCGGTTCGCCGCGCTGCCGGCGGACGCGACCGTCGACATCCTCCCGCCGTTCGCGGGAGGTTAGGTGATCTTCGGCTTCCTGGCGTTCGCGCTGACCGTCACGGTTCTGATCCACTTCTATCTCTGGCGGCGCCTGGTCCGCAGCACGACCCGGCCCGGACGGGCCCGCCGGATCGGTGGGTTCGTGGTGCTCGGGCTGGCCCTGCTGGTACCCGTGACCATGGTCGCCTCCCGGGCCGGCGGCACCTGGCTGGCCTGGCCGGGTTACCTCTGGCTGTCCGTGATGTTCTACCTGCTCGTGATCTTCGCCGTACTCGAGCTGCCCCTGCTCGTGGTCAGGGTGTGGCTGCGCCGGCGGGCGGCGGCGACAACGGCGGTGGACGTCCCGGTCCTCGTGGCCGCTTCGGGGCCGGCGGCGCCACCGCCCGCGCCACCGGCCGCGCCGGGCCGGGATCACGACCCGGACCGGCGGCTGTTCCTGGCCCGCGGTGCGGCGATCTTCGCCGGACTCACCGCCACCGGCCTGACCGGGTACGGGGTGAGCCAGGCACTCGGCCCGCCGGTCCTCAAGCGGGTCCGGATCCCGCTGGCGAAGCTCGACCCGCGGGCCGACGGCCTGCGCATCGCGCTCGTCTCGGACGTCCACCTCGGACCGATCCTGGGCCGCGGGCACACGGTCCGGATCGTATCGATGATCAACGAGCTCGATGCCGACCTGGTGGCGATCGTGGGCGACCTGGTCGACGGGTCGGTCGCCGAGCTCGGCCCGGCCGCCGCACCGCTGACCGGCCTGCGCAGCCGGTACGGGAACTTCTTCGTGACCGGCAACCACGAGTACTTCTCGGGTCACCAGGAGTGGATCGAGGAGGTACGCCGGCTCGGGCTGCGCCCGCTGCGCAACGAGCGGGTCGAGATCGTCCACCGTGGAGCAGCACTCGACCTGGCCGGGGTCAACGACGTGATCGGCAGCGAGTACGGCGACGCTCCCGACTACGCCCGCACGCTCGACGGCCGGGATCCGTCCCGGCCGGTGGTGCTCCTCGCGCACCAGCCGGTCCAGGCCCGCGAGGCGGCCCGGCACGGCGTCGACCTGCAGCTGTCCGGGCACACCCACGGCGGCCAGGTCGTACCGTTCAACCTCGTCGTGGCCGCCCAGCAGCCGGTGGTCGCGGGGCTCGGCACGGTCGACGGCCTGCCCGTCTACGTCACCAACGGTGTCGGGTTCTGGGGCCCACCGGTCCGGGTCGGCGCTCCACCGGACATCACCCTCGTCGAGCTCGGAGCCTGACCCGAGTCGGGGTGAGCGGACGCCAGTCGGCCCCGACCCGGGGGGACAGGCCCGCGAGCGGACCTGTCCCCTTCTTCACCCGAACGGCGCGGAGTCAGGCTCGGCGCACCGCCGGGGAGTCCCTTTCCCGGTAGTCCATACCCCTCAACGGTAACCATCTACACCTTCGGGCGTGCCGTCGCGTGCCACCCGACCTCCGCATGGCAAGATGCGGCGTGCCCCCGTTCAGCACAGGCTCGTTCGTCGCGGATCTGCACATCCACTCGAAGTACTCCCGGGCCTGCGCCCGCGACCTGGATCTGCCACACCTGGCCTGGTGGGCACGGCGCAAGGGGATCACCCTGCTGGGCACCGGCGACTTCACCCACCCGGCCTGGCTCGACCACCTGAAGGACGCGCTCGAACCAGCCGAACCTGGGCTCTACCGGCTCAAGCCAGACCTGAACCGGGACATGCTGCGCACCCTGCCGCCGCGGCTGGCGGGCGACGTACCGGTCCGGTTCCTGCTCTCGGTCGAGATCTCCACGATCTACAAGCGGGACGACCGTACCCGGAAGGTGCATCACCTGATCTATCTGCCGGACCTCGACGCGGTACAGCGGTTCAACACCCGGCTCGGGCGGATCGGCAACCTCGGCGCGGACGGCCGGCCCATCCTCGGCCTCGACTCCCGCGACCTGCTGGAGATCACGCTCGAGGCCAGCCCGGACGGGTACCTCGTCCCCGCGCACATCTGGACGCCGTGGTTCTCCGCGCTCGGCTCGAAGTCCGGCTTCGACGCGATCGCGGACTGCTACGCCGACCTGGCACAGCACATCTTCGCGGTCGAGACCGGACTCTCCTCGGACCCGGAGATGAACTGGCGGGTGTCCTCACTCGACGCGTACCGGCTGGTCTCCAACTCCGACGCGCACTCCGCCCCGGCGCTGGCCCGCGAGGCCACGGTGCTCGACTGCGGGCTCGACTACGCCGCGGTGCGGTCGACCCTGGAGACCGGGCGCGGCCTGGAGGGGACGATCGAGTTCTTCCCGGAAGAGGGCAAGTACCACGCCGACGGGCACCGGGCCTGCGGGGTGAACTGGGAGCCGGCCCGGACGCGGGAGGCCGGCGGGCGGTGCCCGGAGTGTGGCAAGCCGCTCACCGTCGGGGTGCTGAGCCGGGTCGAGGACCTCGCCGACCGGCCGGCGGGCCAGCACCCCGCGGGCGCACCGCGGGTCGCCCACCTGGTCCAGCTGCCCCAGATCCTCGGCGAGATCGGCGGGGTCGGGCCGCGCTCGAAGTCCGTCGAGGGCCAGCTGACCACGCTGGTCGCCGAACTCGGACCGGAGCTGGAGATCCTGACCCGGGTACCGCTGGAGGACGTCGGCCGGGCCGGCGGCGAGCTGCTACGCGAGGCGGTCGACCGGCTACGCCGCGGCGCGGTGCACCGCACTCCGGGCTTCGACGGCGAGTACGGCATCATCAGGCTCTTCGAGCCAGGTGAGCTGCGCTCGGCCGCGACGGCACCCGGCTCGGAGGCGCTCTTCGACCTGGCCCCGGTCCCGGAGCAGCGCAAGGAGCGCCGGCGGCCGGCACCGGCGGCCGCTCCGCCGCCCCGCAGGCAGCCACCGCCGCCCATCGCCCCGCCGCCCATCGCCCCGCCGCCCATCGCCTCGGCGCCGTCGCCGCACGCGCCGTTCGAGCCGATGCTGGCGGGCATGGAGGAGGTCGGCACCGGGCTGCTCGACCGGCTCGACGCCCTGCAGCGGGTGGCCGCCTCCGCACCCGGCGGCCCGCTGCTGATCGTGGCCGGGCCCGGCACCGGCAAGACCCGTACGCTCACCCACCGGATCGCGTACCTCTGCGCCGAGCTGAACGTCTTTCCGCAACGGTGCCTGGCGATCACGTTCACCCGCCGGGCCGCGGAGGAGATGCGGCACCGGCTGGAGTCGCTGCTCGGCCCGGTCGCCGAGGACGTCACGGTGGCCACGTTCCACGCGTTGGGCCTGTCGATCCTGCGGGAGAACGCGGCCGCCGCCGGGCTGCCGCCGGGGTTCCGGGTGGCGGACGAGACCGAGCGGGCGGCGGCCTGGGAGGAGGCGGGCGACGACCCGCTGCGGTACCTGAAACTGCTCCGCGCCGCCGAACTCGTCGACCTGGACGAACTGGTCACGCTGCCGGTCGCGCTGCTGCGGGAGACACCGTCCCTGGTCGAGCGGTACCGTGCCCGGTGGCCGTGGGTGTTCGTCGACGAGTACCAGGACGTGGACGGTACGCAGTACGAGCTGCTTCGCCTGCTCGTACCGGAGGACGGCAACATCTGCGCGATCGGCGACCCCGACCAGGCCATCTACGCGTTCCGCGGCGCGGACGTCTCGTACTTCCTCCGGTTCGCCCAGGACTTCCCGGATGCCCGGGTCGTCCGACTGACCCGGAACTACCGCTCGTCCGCCCCGATCCTGGCCGCCGCCGTCCAGGCCATCGCGCCGTCGTCCCTGGTACCCGGGCGCCGGATCGACCCCGCCCGGCTCGACCCGGACGCGCCGCTGGTCGGCCTCTACGCCGCCAGCTCACCCGCTGACGAGGCGGATTTCGTGGTACGGACAGTCGACGAGTTGGTCGGCGGCGTCTCGCACCGCTCGCTCGACTCGGGTCGGGTCGACTCGCGCGCCACCGTCTCGGGGACCGTGTCGTTCTCCGACGTGGCGGTCCTGTACCGGACCGACGCGCAGGCCGCGGCGATCGTCGACGGGCTGTCCCGGGCCGGGATCCCGGTGCAGAAGCGCTCGCACAACCGGCTGCGGGACCGGCCGGGCGTCGCGGCGATCGCGCGCGAGCTGCAGTTCGCCGGCGGGCTCGGCGGATCGCTGGCCGCACGGGTCCGGCTGGCGGCGACCGTCCTCGCGGAGCGGATGGCGGCACCCCGGCTCGACGAGGCCGTGGCCCTGTCGGTGGACGACCTCTGGGCCGCGGTCGACCTGCTCACCCCGCTGGCCCTGCGGTGCGGCGACAATCTCACCCGCTTCCTCACCGAGATCTCGACCGGCGCGGAGGTGGACGCGCTCGACCCGCGCGCCGAGGCGGTCACCCTGCTGACTCTGCACGCGGCCAAAGGGTTGGAGTTCCCGGTCGTCTTCCTGGCCGGCTGCGAGGACAGCCTGCTGCCGCTGCGCCTGCCGGGGGCGTCACCGTCCGACGAGGACCTCGCCGAGGAGCGCCGGCTGTTCTTCGTCGGCCTGACCCGCGCCCAGGACCGGCTGTACGTCAGCCATGCGCGCCGCCGCTTCCGGTACGGCGCGGAGCGCGAGACCGGACCCTCGCCCTTCCTCGGCGTGATCGACGCGGGGCTGCTCGAACGGATCGGCGACGCCGAACCCCGCCGCTCCCGTGATCGACAACTCCGGCTCATCTGAGCGCGAACGGAGCGCCGCGTCGCCTGGACCGAGGAGCGAAGCGACGAGGGAAGGCGGCGCACAGAGCGCAGAGTGGAGCGAAGCCGTAAATCTGACTGCCGACTCAGGGCTCGCGCCGCCCCGACGGTACCGGTAGGTTCCTTAGCAGCGCCTTAGGTGTCGATGTCAGGAGGCTTGTCGTGGTGCGACTGGTCGCGGTCGACGCCGCCACCCTGGTCCGGGTGGGCTTCGCCGCAACGGTCTCGGCATATCCGGAAGTCAGTCTCGCCGGGACGGCGGCGAGCGCCAGCGAGGCCAGGGAGATGGTCACCTGGCTCGAACCGGACGTGGTCGCGGTGGATGCGTGGCTACCCGACGGGGACGGGCTCGCCCTCGGCGCGGAGCTGCGGTCCGACCGCCCGACGCTCGGTGTGGTCCTGCTCGCGCCGGCCGACGACGATGTCCTGTTCCGCGCGCTCGAGGCGGGGTTGTCCGCGGTCGTGCCGCGGCAGGCCACGGTCGAGGTGCTGATGGCGTCCGTCCGGCACGCCGCCGTCGCGCCCGCGTCCTTCACCGCGCCGGACCTGGCCGGTGCGCTCGCCCGCCGGCGCGCCCGGTCGGCCTCGCTCAGCCCGCGCGAGCTGGAGATCCTCCAGCACCTGCACGGCGGGCTCAGCCTGCCCGCGATCGCGGCGACGCTCCGGCTCACCGAGTCGACGGTCCGGACGTACGTGACCAGGCTCTACGGCAAGCTCGGCGCGACGAGTCGCGCGCAGGCGCTGGTCGCCGCGTCGCAGCAGGGACTCCTGCCCACATCACGATGACCTTGCAGGTCAGGTAGCCGACAAGGATCTCCGATGGACCTCGGCTACGGTTGCCGGGAGGCGTAGGGGCGCGCGGCCGAGGAGGCACCGATGTCGAGCTATGGACCGCCGGGCGGGCCGGCGGGCCCTGGCGGCCAGGGTCCGGGCCAGTACGGTGATCCGGCCGACCCGTGGGGCACCCAGCCGACCGATCCGTGGGGTGGCGGCCAGCCCGGCCCACCCGGCCCGTCCTGGGGTGGCCAGCCCACGTCCGGACCACCCACGTCCGGCCCGCCCACGTCCGGGCCACCCGGATACCCGTCGAGCCCCGCCTACCCGTCGCCTCCGGGCGGCTACCCGCCGACCTCGGGTGGCTACCAGCCGTACTCGTACGAGCCGCCCCCGCCGGAGTACGCGTGGCAGTACCAGCCGCAGCCGCCGCCGAAGAACAACCGGAACGTCGTGCTGATCGTCGCTCTGGTGATCGTGCTCGTGCTGCTCGGCGCCGGCGCCGCGACCGCATACGTGCTGACCCGCGACACGAGCCCGCAGACCCAACCGAGCACGCTCCCGTCGGCCGCGGCCTCGCTGCCGGAGGGTGGTCCGATCAGCCCGGTGCCGGGGTCGCCCGGCGCGACCGGGTCCGACGCGCGCTTCGTCACCGCGGGCCAGTGCGTGGTCAACGACGGCACCAACACCAAGCCGCAGATGCGGATCGTGCCGTGCACGTCGGGGGCGTACGAGGTGCTCGAACGCTTCGACGGGACCATCGACTTCGAGAAGAAATGCCCGTCCGTGCCCGGATACCAGTACCACTTCTACTACGACAGCTCGCTGGACGTGCTCGACTTCGTGCTGTGCATGCGGAAGCGCTGAGGTGGGCAAGCGGTGAACGACACGCCGGTAGCGTCCTCTACGCATATCTAGGGGCAGCGCTAGAAAGCCCGATACGGTGCGAGACGTGGATCCCGTGCGGAACCCGTACGCCCCCGGTGCCGGCCAGCGGCCCCCCGAACTGGCCGGACGCGACCGGGAGTTGGAGGTCTTCGAGGTCGTGCTGGAGCGGGTCGCGCGGGGGCGGCCGGAGCGTTCTCTCGTGCTGACCGGCCTGCGTGGCGTCGGCAAGACCGTGCTGCTCAACACGCTGCGCTCGCAGGCCATCGGCCGGCTGTGGGGGACCGGAAAGATCGAGGCTCGCCCGGACCAGTCGCTGCGCCGGCCGGTGGTCGCGGCGCTGCACATGGCAGTCCGCGAGCTGGCCCCGCATCACCGGGCGCCGGATCGCGTCGAGGGGTTCCTCGCCGTCCTCAAGGCATTCGCGCTGCGGGCCAACCCCACCGGCGGACGGCTTCGCGACCGCTGGCAGCCGGGCATCGACGGGCCGGCCGCGACCGGCCGGGCCGACTCGGGCGACATCGAGATCGACCTCGTCGAGCTGTTCACCGACGCGGCGAGCGTGGCGACCGACGTCGGTACCGGGATCGCCCTGTTCATCGACGAGATGCAGGACCTCCTGCCCGAGGACGTCTCCGCGCTGTGCGCCGCGTGTCACGAGCTGTCCCAGCTCGGGGCGCCGCTGATCGTCGTCGGTGCCGGCCTGCCGCACCTGCCCGCCGTGCTCTCCGCGGCCAAGTCGTACTCGGAGCGGCTCTTCCGGTACCAGCGGATCGACCGGCTCGACCGGATCGCGGCCGACCAGGCGCTCTGCGCTCCGGCCGCGCGCGAGGACGTGGACTTCGAGTCGAAGGCGCTCGACACGCTGTACGAGAAGTCGGGCGGCTACCCGTACTTCGTGCAGGCGTACGGCAAGGCGACCTGGGACCACGCGCCGAAGTCCCCGGTCACCGCCGCCGACGTGCTGGTCGCGGCCCCCGAGGCCGAGGCGGAGCTGGCGGTCGGCTTCTTCGGTTCCCGGTACGAGCGGGCGACGCCCGCCGAGCGGGAGTACATGCGGACGATGGCGGTGCTCGGCGACGAGGACACCGCCGAGCACCCGGTGCCGACCGCGGAGATCGCCCGGACCCTGGGCCGCAAGCCGGCCTCGCTCTCCCCGGCCCGGGATGCGCTCATCAAGAAGGGCCTCATCTACTCCGGCGAGCGCGGCACCGTCGCGTTCACCGTGCCGCACTTCGGCCGCTACCTGCGGACACAGCCGTCGTAATCGAGTTGAAGTTGACGTAACGTCAACTTCTACGGTTGACTCCACGGGTCGGAGATTCCGGCCCGGCGATGGGAATACGACGGCATGACCTGGTCGATCGCGCAGGTGGCGAGGATGTCCAAGGTGACCTCCCGCACCCTGCGGCACTACGACGAGATCGGGCTGCTCCGGCCGGCGGGCACCGCGCCCAACGGTCGCCGGTACTACGGCCAGGAGCAGCTCCTGCGCCTGCAGCAGATCCTGCTGCTGCGCCAGCTCGGCCTGGGCCTGGACGCGATCGGGCAGGTACTGGACGGGCGGCCCGCCGTGGAGGTACTCCGGCACCACCACCAGTGGTTGCGCGCCGAGCAGGTCCGCCTGGACCGGTTGGCCCGGACCGTCGAGCAGACCATCGCGCAGTTGGAAGGAGACGAACCGATGGCGCCCGAGCAGTGGTTCGACGGCTTCGACCCGGAGCGCCAGGCGCGCTACGAGACCGAGCTGGTCGAGCGGCTGGGTGAGCAGGTCCGCCCGCACATCGAGGAGAGCAGGCGCCGGATGCGCGGCTGGACCACGGAGGAGGCGGCGGCGATCGGCCGCGAGTACGGCGAGATCGAGCAGCGCCTGGTCGCGCTGATCGAGGAGGGTGCGGCACCCGACGACCCGCGGGTGTACGACGTCCTCGACCGGCACTACGCGACCGTGTCCAGGTTCTGGACGCCGAACCGCGAGTCGTACACCGGGCTCGGACAGCTCTACGTGGACAGTCCGGACTTCAAGGCCCGCTACGACGCACAGCACCCGAGGCTGGCGGAGTTCCTGCGGGACTCGATGGCCGGCTACGCGCAGGCTCGCCTGGGCTGAGTACGATACGCCGCGTCGTGACAGACCCGGTGACATCACCCGAAGCACCCTCGCGCCGTACGGTCGCGGGGGTCTTCGCGGTCTCGTTCGGCACGCTGCTGGTCCTGCTCCTCGTCCGCAGCCGGGAGCTGTTCTCCCGGGTGGTCTACGAGGAGGGCGACTTCGCCGCGAACTCGATCATCACGTACCACGCCAAGCACTTCGCCCAGCTGGTCGGCAACTACTCCCGGGTGGGCTTCTCCCATCCGGGCCCGGCCTTCATCTACCTGCAGGCGGCGGGGGAGTGGCTGCTCTACGACGTTTCCGGCGTGGTGCCGTCGGCGTGGAACGGGCAGGCCGTCGGCATCCTCACGCTCAACGCCGCCTGCGTCGCACTCGCGCTGACCGTGATCTACAGCTGGTTTCCCTCCTGGGTCGCGGTAGCGGCGGCCGGCGGCGGGTTCCTCGCCTTCGTCGCCGCGTACGACCAGCTCTACAGCTCGACCTGGATGCCGTTCGCGTACTTCGCGCCGTTCCTGCTGCTGCTGATCACCGGTGCCTCGGTGCTCGCCGGCCGGCTGCGCCACCTGTGGTTGTTCGTGCTCGCCGGCGGGCTCCTGGTGCACGGGCACGCGTGCTTCCTCCTCTTCGTGCCGCTGACCGGGCTGGCCGTGCTGTGGCCGCACCGGCGCAGGCTCCGCCCGCACGTGCTTGCCGCGGCCGGGGTCGCCGTGCCGTTCCTGCTGCCGATCGTGCTGGATCTGGTGCTGCACTTCCCCGGCCAGATCCCGAAGTACTTCGACTACAGCGCCCGCGGGCTGCACCCGCCTTTGGACGCCGCGCGCTACCAGCTCCAGTTCTGGGCGGTGAACCCGTTCGTCGCGCTCACCGTCATGGCCGGCTTGTTCCTGGGGGTACGGCTGGTCGCCCGGCACCTGCCACGGCCCGACGAGGGGCGGTTCCTGCGCGCCGGAGTACGGGTGACCGCGGTCGCGACCGGGTTGTTCTTCGTATACGCGATCTACGGCATCGACGACCTGCGGGAGGCGTACGTCGGCTACTTCTCCCGGGCCATGCCGCTCTCGCTGCTGATGCTCGGCCTGGCCGGGGCGACCACGCTGGTCCTCGCGCTCGCCCGGGAACCGGCCTCGTGGCGGCTCGCGGTGCGCGGCGCCGCGCTCGCCGCGCTGACAGCCGGGCTGGTCGCAGCCAGCAGCACGATCGCGCTGGTCAACCGGCGCGGCGAGGTGCCCGGGGTACCGGTGGCCCTGGACGCGATGGCCGCCCAGGCGAGGGGCCGCCCGATCGTGCTCGAGGTCCGATCCGAGGCGGCCTGGGCCGAGGCGGTGCCGATGGTGATCGCGGGGGTACGCCGCGACCAGCGCGTCTGCCTGGCCGACGAGCGCTGGCGGCTGCTCGTGACGCCCGAGTTCGTCTGTACGCCCGACGAGCTGGCGACCGGGGAGCGGTTCGTCGTGGTACGCCGCGCCGAGGTGCCACCCGGCACCACCGGCCTCGCCGACGTCTCCCCCTCCCTGGTCGTCCGCCCCGACGGCCTCCGGTAGCCGCCACCCATCCCCGCCGGCCCGGTCGGTACACCTAGCGGCGCAGCCGGTCGACCAGGCCGTGCAGGTCACGCCGCTCGATCGCGGCGGCCATGAGCTCGGGAAACGCGTCGGGCGTACACGCGAACGCGGGCACCCCGAGCGCCGCGAGGGCCGCCGCGTTCTCGTGGTCGTACGACGGCGCGCCCTCGTCGGAGAGCGCCAGCAGCACGATCACCTGTACCCCGGCCGCGGTCAGCGCGGCGACCCGGGCCAGCATCTCGTCCCGGACGCCGCCCTCGTACAGGTCGCTGATCAGCACCAGGATGGTGTCCCGTGGCCGGGTCACCAGGCCCTGCGCGTACGCGATCGCGCGGTTGATGTCGGTACCGCCGCCGAGCTGCGTGCCGAAGAGCACCTCGACCGGATCGGCGAGCAGCTCGGTCAGGTCCGCCACCGAGGTGTCGAAGACGACCAGGGACGTGCGCACGGATCGGATCGAGGCGAGCACCGCGGCGAACACCGAAGAGTAGACGACCGAGGCCGCCATCGAGCCGGACTGGTCGACGCAGAGGATCACGTCCCGCTGGACCGCGTTCGTGCCGCGCCCGTACCCGATGAGCCGCTCCGGCACGACCGTACGCCGGGCCGGCAGGTAGTGCTTGAGGTTCGCGTGGATGGTCCGCTTCCAGTCGATGTCCCGGTGCCGTGGCCGGTTGACCCGGGTGGCCCGGTTGAGCGCGCCGCGGATCGCGGCCCGGGTCTTCTGCGCGATCCGCCGCTCCAGGTCGGCGACGACCCGGGCGACCACGGAGCGGGCGGCGTCCCGGGTCTGGTCCGGCATGACCCGGTTGAGCGAGAGCAGCGTGCCGACCAGGTGGACGTCCGGCTCGACGGCCTGCAGCATCTCCGGTTCGAAGAGCAGCCGGTGGAGTCCGAGCCGGTCGATCGCATCGGCCTGCATCACCTGGACCACAGTGGACGGAAAGTAGCTGCGGATGTCGCCCAACCAGCGGGCCACCCGCGGGGCGGAGGCGCTCAGGTCGGCGGACCGTGAACCGGGCGCGTCGCCCGGCCCGGCGTCGTACAGCGCGGCCAGCGCCGCGTCCACCCGCTGGTCGGCGTCGGAGAGCGACTCACCGGTACCGTCGTCGCCGCCGCCCAGCGCGAGCCGCCACCGCCGCAGCCGGTCCTCGCTCATGTCGTCGCCTCCCGACCCAGCAGCAGCCGGACCGTCGGCAGCACCATCGCGACCCGCTCCGGGTCGAGCCGATCCTCCGGCGCGATCCGGCCCTGCCCGCCCGGCGCCGCGGACAGCGAGCGCACCCGCTCCCCGATCAGCCGCCGCTCCGGCGCGGTGAACTGGCTGAACGTGCGCCGCAGCAGCGGTAGCACGGAGACGAACGTATCGTCCGGGATGGCCACGAGCCAGCCGTCGACCAACCGCAGGAGCCGTTCGTCGTGGACGAGCAGCAGCCCGCCGCCGTCGAGGAAACCCTCGATCCATCCGGCTCCGGTGCCCGGCGGTACCCCGACGGTGAGGACCAGGCCCATCCGGCGGGCCACCTCGTCATGATCCATCCGCCCGTCGTCGAACAGCAACCTGGTCAACCGCCCACCGAGCGTTCCGGCGAGGTCGACCAGCCGCTCGAGGACACCGAGCCACCGGTCCCGCAGCTCGGCATCGTCCACCAGCGACAGTGCACTGTGGACACCGTCGACGTGGCCGCGCATCTCCCGCGCCGCGTCGTCGTCCAGACCGGTAGCGGCGGCCGGCAGCCCGACGCAGACCCGGACCACCAGCCCGGCGATCACCGAGCGCAGCGAGCCGAGGTCGGTGCCCCGGACGTCGCCGTAGCGCAGCGTCCGGGCCAGCCCGGGCAGCGCGGCCATCAGGTGCACCACGTCGGTGTCCAGCGCGGCGCGCTCGTCCAGCGCGCGCAGGACCGTGTCGAACGCGTCCGGCAGGTCGGCGAGCAGGCAGCGCTCGACCAGGACGGTCACCTCACCCAGCCCTCGGGCCGCCGCGGCCCGGGACCGGGCCACCGCCGAGCCCGCCTCGGCGACGCTCGTGCCGTACCCGCTCGCGGCGACCAGGTCGACGGCGAACTCGGGCCGCCATTCCAGCTGCCAGGACTCCCAGAACGTACCTTTGCCGCGGCGTGGCTCGCCGGGTACGCCCCAGTCCACGTCGAGCAGCCGCAACCGGTGCAGCAGCCGGCTGCGGTCCAGGTCGATCGGCCGCCGCAGGTCCAGGTCCAGCTCCTTGACCACGGCCGATGGCGGCAGCCGGAGCCGGCGCTGGGCGGCCGCGACATCCCGGGCCAGCGGCGCGGCCGGTACGTCCTCCGGCACCTCGCCCAGCCGTTCCCCGACCACCACCTTGCGCGCGACCAGGGCCAGCCGCAGCTCGTCGCCGTCGCAGAGCGCCGCGCGGGTCGCCTCGGTCACCTCGGCGAGCCCGGCCAGCGGCCGGCCGCGCAGCGCCGCCAACGCCTCGGCCAGCCGGACCGCCTCGATCACGTGCGCGCTCGACACCGCCAGGCCTTCGTCCCGCAGCACCCGGGCGACGGCCACCATCCAGCGGGTGATCACCCGGTCGGGCGCGGTGAACAGGTGGTGGTACCAGCCGGGGGAGGAGACGCCCGCGCCGTACCCCTGCCAGGACGCCAGCCGCCCGTGCGTCCACGGCACCCAGGTCATCGTGACCTTCGTCTTCGGCAGCCCGCGCAGCGTGCGGGCGTCGTGGCTGGCCGGGGGGAGCGGCGCGGTCAGCGCGGGCACGTGCCACGCCCCGCTGACGACCGCCACCCGCTCGTACTCCCTGGTCGCCTTGCGCAGCTGGGTCCGCATGTACGCCTCCCGGCGCTGCTCGCCGGCCGGCGCGGGCTTGTCCCCCCGCAGCTCCGTCATCGCCTCGGCGATGGCGGCGAACGCGTCGTGCGTGCGGTGCTCGATCACGTCCTCCCACCAGCGCTCGGGGTCGTCGTACCCGGCCGCCGCGGCCAGCTCACCCAACGGATCGCGCCCGTCGCGCTCGACCTCCTCGGTACCGAAGCCGTGCGCGGCCGGAAGATCGAAGAACCGCACGGGTACGGCCGACCGCCCGGCCCAGCGCAGCGCCTGCCACTCGGGTGAGAAGTCGGCGAACGGCCAGAACGAGGCGCGCCGGCCGGCGCCCTTGGCCAGGTCGGCGGGGTAGGCGAGAAGTGCTACCGGTGGCCGCATCTCCTCCCGCTGGGCGAACCCGACGAGCGCGTCGGCTTCCGGCGGCCCCTCGATGAGCACGACCTCCGGCCGGTACGCGTCGAGCGCCCGTACCACGGCCCGCGCCGA
>Ga0114129_10000906_pt1 | contig 38579 bp, 40 predicted proteins | sample RhiMetdeltSRZDD1_FD_80071 | JGI IMG/M metagenome (GOLD analysis project Ga0114129, IMG submission 80071) | Populus rhizosphere microbial communities from Tennessee, USA - Rhizosphere MetaG P. deltoides SRZDD1 (version 2) (version 2) | ecosystem: Host-associated > Plants > Roots > Rhizosphere >...
GAGCTGGCCGCGGTGCACGCCGGGTTGCGGCCGCTGTACGACGACGGGCTGGTGCCGGTGGTGTCCGCGGGCGGCAGTACGTTCTTCGACCTGGTTGCCGAGGTACTCGGCCCGCTCACCGCGCACGGTGCCCGGGTGCTGCTGCGGTCCGGCGCGTACATCGCGCACGACGACGGGATCTACCGCACGACCTCCCCGCTCGGCGCCGCACCGCGCACCGACGGCGAGCGGCTGGTGCCCGCGATCCACGGCTGGGTCCGGGTCAGCTCGCAGCCCGAGCCCGGGCTGGCGCTGTACGACGCGGGCAAGCGCGACCTGCCGTTCGACGAGGGCCTGCCGGAGCCGCAGCTGCTCCGGCCGCGCTCGCCGGGCGACTCGGCGCGGCGGCTCGACGGACTGACCGTGACCAAGGTGAACGACCAGCACGGGTTCCTCCGGTTCACCCCGAACGGCGAGGCGCCGGTGCGGGTCGGCGACGAGCTACGGCTCGGGCTGTCGCACCCGTGCACCGCGTTCGACAAGTGGGCGCTGATCCCGATGCTCGACGACGCCGACTCCGACGACCCGGTAGTGGTCGACCTGGTCCGGACCTTCTTCTGATGCCGGCCGACCTGCTGGTCTCCGGCGCCCTCGTGGTCGACGGCACCGGTGCGCCCGGGGTGCTCGCAGACGTGCTCGTCGACGACGGCCGCATCGTTGCTATCGGCAACCAGTCGGGCACGGCTGCACGGCAGCGGATCGATGCGGCCGGGCTGGTGCTGGCGCCCGGCTTCATCGACATGCATGCACATTCCGATCTGCAGATCCTGGCGAACCCGGAGCACACCGCGAAGGTGAGCCAGGGCGTGACCTGCGAGGTGCTCGGCCAGGACGGCCTGTCGTACGCACCGGTGGACGAGCCGACCCGCACCGCGCTGCGACAGCAGATCGCCGGCTGGAACGGCGAGCCGGACGACTTCGACTTCGACTGGACCAGCGTCGGCGAGTACCTGGACCGGCTGGACCGCAGCGGCATCGCCTGCCACGCGGCGTACCTGGTCCCGCAGGGCACGCTGCGGATGCTGGTGGTCGGTCCCGAGAACCGGCCCGCCGCACCGGCCGAGCTGGACCGGATGCGCGACCTGCTCGCGACCGGGCTGGCTGAGGGCGCGGCCGGGATGAGCAGCGGGCTGACCTACCCGCCGGGGATGTTCGCGGACACCGCCGAGCTGGTCGAGCTGTGCCGGGTAGTGGCGTCGTACGGCGGCTACTACAGCCCGCACCAGCGCTCGTACGGCAACGGCGCGCTGGCGGCGTACGCCGAGATGGTCGAGGTGGCCCGGGCGTCCGGCTGTGCGCTGCACCTGACGCACGCCGTGATGAACTTCGAGCCGAACCGCGGCCGGGCCGGCGACCTGCTGGCGCTGCTGGACACCGCCCTCGCGGACGGCGTGGACATCACCACCGACACCTACCCATACCTGCCCGGTGCCACCACGCTGGTCTCGCTACTGCCGAGCTGGACCGCGACCGGCGGCCCGGACGCGCAGCTGACCCAGCTCGCCGATCCCGCGACCCGGGAACGGATCCGGTTCGAGCTGGAGCAGGTCGGCAGCGACGGCTGCCACGGCTGTGTCGCCGACTGGGCCACGATCGAGATCAGCGGCGTGCGCAACGCGGACCTGGCCGGCGCGGTCGGCAGCACCGTCGCGGCGCTGGCGGAACGGACCGGCACCGCGCCGTCGGAGGTGTGCTTCGACCTATTGCTCCGCGACCGGTTGGGCACCACGATCCTGCAGCACATCGGGCACGAGGAGAACGTCCGCGCGATCATGCGGCACCGCACGCACTGCGGCGGCTCGGACGCGATCCTGGCGGGTGCCAAGCCGCACCCACGCGCCTGGGGCACCTTCCCGCGCTACCTCGGGCACTACGTGCGCGAGCTCGGCGTTCTCGAGCTGGCCGACTGCATCCACCACCTCACCGGACGGCCCGCGGCCCGGCTGCGCCTGGACAGCCGGGGTCTGGTCCGGGAGGGCTACCACGCCGATCTGGTGCTGTTCGACCCCGAGACGGTGACCGACACCGCGACGTTCGACCAGCCCCGGCGGCAGGCGGCCGGCATCCCCTGGGTGTTCGTCAACGGCACCGCCGTGATCGCCGACGGCACCCGCACCGATGCCCTCCCCGGCCGGGCGCTCCGGATGCGCGACGGCCGGACCGCAAGCTGCGGTGAGCACATCCCTTCAGGCGCCTAGCCGACAGCCCACTGGGAGATGCTGCCGCGGTGCAGGGCGGCGTACACCCGGTCGCGCAGCATGTTGGCGTCGGCGTCGGTGAGGGTGCGGTCCAGCGGGCGCAGCACCAGCCGGAGCAGCAGGTTCGACTGATCCGCGCCGATCCCGAGCCGCTCGCGCGCGGCGGCCGGCAGCTCGTCGTACGGCGTCACCGACAGCGGCTCGACCCGCTCGGCGGCCTCCGCGTCGTCGCCGAGTGCGGAGCGGACCCGGTCGCCGAGCGCCTCCTCGGACAGGTCGGTTCCCGGGTCGACCGCGAGCGACAGGTCACGGCGAACCGGCGGCATGTGCGACACCGGCCTGTACGGCGCCAGGTCGAGCAGCTGCCGTGCGATCCGGGGGTCGGCGGACCGCAGCAGCCGGATGTCCGGCACCCCCTTGCGGAGCATCACGAGCCGGTCCAGACCGAGACCCATCGCGAGTCCGGACCACGTATCGTCCAGGCCCGCGGTGCGCAGCACGTGCGGCGCCGCGACACCGCACTCACCGATCTCGACCCACTCACCGCGCCAGTGCACGTCGATCTGCCGGCCGCCAACGGTGTACGGGTGCTCGGACGGCACCGCCCGCCACTCGGTACCCGGCAGCGCGGCCTCGACGACGAGCCCGATCATCGCCAGCAGGTCGTCGGGCGTGGTCGGTCCGCGGGTGATCCGCCACAGGTCGAGTTGGTGCGGCGTACCGGTGTGCTGCCAGTCGACTGCGTCGCGCCGGTAGCAGATGCCCGGACAGACCAGCAGTACGTCGTCGTGGTCCGGCCGGTCCGCCAGCTCCCGCAGCGCCGGCGGGATCATCGCCGAGCTGTGGCTGCGCAGCACGTGCTCGGCGTCCACGTAGCGGGTGTACCTGGCGTCCCGGGTCACCGCGTCGGCGGCGTACCCGAGGTCGTCGTAGTTGTCAGCCATCGTCACGACCGGGTGGTCCCGGACGACACGCTCGGCGACCGGCCAGGCCGAGGTGAGCGCGGTGCGCAGCTCGTCGACGACCAGCTGCGTCGCGTGCGGGCCGGCGGCGGGATCGGACAGGTCGCGGATCTGCAGAGCCTGGTCCAGCTCGGCAGGGGTGATCAGGGTGGTCATCGTGCTCTCCTCGGTACGGGTCCGGTGATGTCGGGTGCAGACACCCCGGCCGGCCGCGGAGAGATCCGAGGAGGCTCAGTGCACGGTCGCGCGCCGGCTCACCCCGGCGGCACCGCTGTGCCGGCCGGGGCGCCGAAATCGCCGCCCATACCGCATACCCCCAGCGTACGGCGCCCCCACGACCACCCGCAGCCGACTTTCCCCGGCCACAACTCGCGTGGTCAACCATGCGACTGCAGGGTCTGCACCGGCAATGCCCGTGGCGAACCCGCCGTTCGCGTGGTTGACCACGCGAATGGGCAACGGGAGGGGGAAATGCGAAGGCCCCGGTCCGCCGACCGGGGCCTTCGTCTTGTCCGGGGTCACGCCTCGGTAGGCGTCTCCTCGGTGAGGTTGCGGGTGCGGTTCGGGTCGACCTGGACGCCCGGGCCCATGGTCGACGACACCACGACCTTCTTGATGTAGCGACCCTTGGAGCTGGACGGCTTGAGCCGCAGCACCTCGTCCAGCGCCGCCGCGTAGTTCTCCACCAGCTGTATGTCGCTGAACGACGCCTTGCCGATGATGAAGTGCAGGTTGGCGTGCCGGTCGACGCGGAACTCGATCTTGCCGCCCTTGATGTCGGACACGGCCTTGGTGACGTCCGGGGTGACCGTGCCGGTCTTCGGGTTCGGCATCAGACCACGCGGGCCGAGGACCCGGCCCAGCCGGCCGACCTTGCCCATCAGGTCGGGGGTGGCGACGACGGCGTCGAAGTCGAGCCAGCCGCCGTTCACCTTCTCGATCATGTCGTCAGAACCGACGAAGTCGGCGCCGGCGGCGGTGGCGGCCTCGGCCTTCTCGCCGGTGGCGAAGACGAGGACCCGTGCCGTCTTGCCGGTGCCGTGCGGAAGGTTGACGGTGCCGCGCACCATCTGGTCGGCCTTGCGGGGATCGACACCGAGCCGCATCGCGACGTCCACGGTGGAGTCGAACTTGCGGCCCTTGCCGGCCTCGGATGCGAGCCGGATCGCGTCGAGCGGGGTGTACAGCTTGTCCTTGTCGATGTTCTCCGCGATGGCGCGGTAGCTCTTGCTGCGCTGTGTCATGGGTTTCCTCTCGGGGGTGTGGTGTCACGGACGGCGCTTCGTCCTGCCACGGACTACTGGGTTTGGCTCAGTTCTCGACGGTGACGCCCATGGAGCGGGCGGTGCCCTCGACGATCTTCATCGCCGCGTCGATGTCACGGGCGTTCAGGTCGGGCATCTTGGTCTGGGCGATCTCGCGGACCTGGTCCTTGGTGATCTTGCCGACCTTGTCGCGGTGCGGGACCGCCGAGCCCTTCTGCAGCCCGGCCGCCTTCTTGATCAGCTCCGGCGCCGGCGGCGTCTTCGTGATGAAGGTGAACGACCGGTCCTCGTAGATGGTGATCTCGACCGGGATGACATTGCCGCGCATGGACTCCGTCTGGGAGTTGTACGCCTTGCAGAACTCCATGATGTTGACGCCGTGCGGACCAAGGGCGGTACCGACCGGCGGCGCCGGCGTCGCGGCACCGGCCTGGAGCTGCACCTTGACGAGTGCGGCGATCTTCTTCTTGGGGGGCATCTTCTTCTCGGGTCCTTGTATCTGTTACGGGAGGCCTGGAGTCAGACCTTCTGGATCTGGCTGAAGCTGAGCTCGACCGGGGTCTCCCGGCCGAAGATCTCGACCAGCGCCTTGATCCGCTGGGCGTCGGGGTTGATCTCGGTGATGGTCGCGTGGAGGGTCGCGAACGGCCCGTCGACGACCATGACCGAGTCGCCGACACCGAAGTCGGCCACCTCGACCTTCTTCTTGGTCGCCGGCTTCGCGGCGGCACCACTGGCCTCGGCGGCCTCGGCCTCGGCCGCCGCCACGACGGCCGGCGCGAGCATCTTCTCGACCTCTTCGAGGCTCAGCGGCACGGGGTGCTGGCTGTGCCCGACGAAGCCGGTCACCGACGGGGTGTGCCGCACCGTGGACCAGGACTCGTCGGTGAGGTCCATCCGGACCAGCACGTAGCCCGGCAGCACGGTCCGCTTCACCATCCGGCGCTGGCCGTTCTTGATCTCGGCGACCTCCTCGGTCGGCACGACGATCTCGAAGATGAAGTCCTCCATGTTGAGGGAGGTGATCCGGTTCTCGAGGTTGCTCTTGACCCGGTTCTCCATGCCCGAGTACGTGTGCACGACGTACCAGTCGCCGATCCTCGACCGCAGGCTGGCGCGGAACTCCTCCAGCGGGTCACCGGCCTCGGCCGCGGGCGCCTCGGCAGCGGGCTGCTCGAGGGCTTCGTCAGTGACAACCGGCTCAACGCTCTCGTCGGCCTCAGCGGTCCCGTCGGCCTCAGCAGCCTCGGCGGTCTCGTCGGCCGACTGCTCGGTGAGCAGGCCGGCGGTCTCGGCCTCGGCCGGGGTGTCAGCGGGTACGTCGACGGTGTCCGCGGCATCATCGACGCCCGGGGCGTCGGCGCGGAACTCGTCGTCGTGCTGGTCTGACACGGTGTACTCCGTCATCTGTGGGTTACGAACTGCTGGATCGGCCGCGTGTCTGCGCGCGTCAGCCGAAGATCTTGAACATCGCCCAGCCGAAGGCCAGGTCGAGCACCGACACGATCGAGATCACGAAGAGCACGAATGTCAGCACGACCAGGAAGTAGGTCGACAGCTGCTGACGGGTCGGCCAGACCACCTTGCGCAGCTCCGCGACCACCTGGCGGTAGAAGCGCACCAACCCGACCGAGCCGTGCTCGGTGGGCCGTCCGGAACCGGACGTCGCTGCGGCCCGCGTCTCCGTCACGTCCAACCTCGTTTCGATGTATTGCTCGATGTCCAGATACCAACCCCGGCCGGTCTGGCGACCGGTCAGGACGTGCAGGGCACGAGGGACTCGAACCCCCAACCTTCGGTTTTGGAGACCGATGCTCTGCCAGTTGAGCTAGTGCCCTTCAAGGCTAACCTGCCTGGTCCGACCTGTTCGAAGGCATGCCGGATCAGGGCCTGGTACGCCCCGGAGAGAAGAGTGTACGGGGTCGGGCTGCCCCGGGTCGAACCGGCCTGACCCAGCCGGTGCTGTGCTGCCGCCCGCTCGCGCGGTCCGGCAACACCCGTGATCACGGACCTGTCGGCTGACCCGTAGTCGCCGTACGGCGATACCGCGCTGCGAAGCGCGACGGGCAGTGCCAGGATGGGCACCATGACGGGCACCAGGATCTCAGCACGTATCGGTGGAATCAGCGAGTCGGCGACGCTGGCGGTCGACGCGAAGGCGAAGGCGCTCAAGGCGGCCGGGCGACCGGTGATCGGTTTCGGCGCCGGCGAGCCGGACTTCCCGACGCCGGACTACATCGTCGATGCCGCGATCGAGGCCGCGCGAGACCCGAAGAACCACCGCTACTCCCCCGCGGGCGGGCTGCCGGAGCTGAAGCAGGCGATCGTCGCGAAGACCAAGCGCGACAGCGGGTACGAGGTCGAGCCGGCGCAGGTGCTCGTCACCAACGGCGGCAAGCACGCCGTGTACAACACGTTCGCGACGCTGCTGGACCCGGGCGACGAGGTGTTGCTGCCGGCGCCGTACTGGACCACGTACCCGGAGGCGATCAGGCTGGCCGGCGGGGTACCGGTCGAGGTGCTCGCCGACGAGACCCAGGACTACAAGGTCACCGTCGAGCAGCTAGAAGCGGCCCGGACCGACAAGACCAAGGCGCTGCTGTTCTGCTCGCCGTCGAACCCGACCGGCGCGGTCGACTCGCCCGAGCAGGTCAAGGCCATCGGCGAGTGGGCGCTCGCGAACGGTCTGTGGGTGGTCACCGACGAGATCTACGAGCACCTGACGTACGGCGACGTGAAGTCGACGTCGATCCCGGTCGCGGTGCCCGAGCTGGCCGACCGCACGGTGGTGCTGAACGGGGTCGCCAAGACGTACGCGATGACCGGCTGGCGGGTCGGCTGGATGCTCGGTCCGAAGGACGTGATCAAGGCCGCGACGAACCTCCAGTCGCACCAGACCTCGAACGTCAGCAACGTCGCCCAGCGCGCCGCGATCGCGGCCCTCACCGGCGACCTGTCCGCGGTCGAGGAGATGAAGGTCGCCTTCGACCGGCGCCGCAGGACGATGGTGTCGATGCTGAACGAGATCCCCGGTGTCGAGTGCCCGGAGCCGACCGGCGCGTTCTACGCGTACCCGTCGGTGAAGGGCGTGCTGGGCCGGGAGATCGCCGGACGTCCGGTGCAGACGTCGAACGAGCTGGCCGAGCTGATCCTTGACGAGGTCGAGGTGGCCGTCGTACCGGGCGAGGCGTTCGGCGCACCGGGATACCTGCGGCTGTCGTACGCGCTCGGCGACGATGACCTTGCCGAGGGTGTCGGCCGGATCGCCAAGCTCCTCGGCTGACCAGCAGGAGACGCCGTGAGCCTGCCGCCGGACGACGAGCTGGTGGCCAGGCTGCGCGACGGTGACGACAGCGCGTTCGCACTCGTGCTGGATGCGTGGTCGGACGGGCTGCTGCGGCTGGCCCGGTCGTTCGTGTCGACGCACGACTCGGCCGCCGAGGTCGTGCAGGAGACCTGGCTCGCGGTGATCCGCGGGATCGACTCGTTCGAGGGCCGCTCGGCGCTGAAGACCTGGGTGTACCGGATCTGCGTCAACACCGCGAAGCGGCGCGGGGTCCGCGAGCACCGGACGGTGCCGATGAGCGTGCTGGCCGGCGAGGACGACGGCCCGACCGTGGACCCCGCCCGGTTCCGCCCGGCGGGTGAGCAGTGGGCCGGGCACTGGCGCGAGTTCCCGGCGCCGTGGCCGGTGCCGGACCCGCAGTCGCCGGAGCAGCAGGCGCTGGCCGCCGAGGTCCTGGCCAGGGTCGCGGCCGCGCTGGAGCTGCTGCCGGACCGGCAGCGGATCGTGATCACGCTGCGGGACGTCGAGGGGTACGGCGCGGACGAGGTGTGCGCGATGCTCGAGCTCACCGCGGCGAACCAACGGGTGCTGCTGCACCGTGCCCGGGCGTTCGTGCGCGGCGAGCTGGAGCGGTACTTCGCCGAGGCCGGAACGAAGGAGACGACGCCGTGACCGACCTGAGCTGCAACGAGTTCGTCGAGCTCGTCACCGAGTACCTCGACGGCACGCTGGACGACGACACGCTGGCCCGGTTCGTCGACCACATCTCGGTCTGCGACGGCTGCGAGCAGTACCTCGACCAGTTCCGCAGGACCGTGACGACGCTGGCCGACCTGCCGGCAGACGAGCGGCTCCCGGCCGAGGCACGCGAGCGGCTGCTGGGCGCGTTCCGCAACCGCCCGCGGTAGTCGCGACTACGGCCGGCCGGCATGCGGGACCGTCGCCCGCGCGGTCAGCACCTGGCCGGTCCGCGGCCCGGTGGTGAGCCGGGTCAGGTTGTCCTCGAACGACTCCGCCATCTGCCAGTCCGCGACCAACATGAACAGCGTCATCCCGTCCTCGCCGCCGAGCGCGCACGCGAACCCGGACAGCGGCAGCGGGACCCGGTCCAGGACCTCGCCGCCCTCGCGGACGCGGATGCAGGCGGACTCGCCGTCGATCATGGTCGGGGTCCAGACCGCGCCATCCGCGTCCATGCTGATGCCGTCCGCGAGGTGCTTGGCCCACACCCGCCGGTTCGACAGGCTGCCGTCGGCGGCGATGTCGAACGCCGTCAGCGTGCCGGCGAACGACTCCGCGATGATCAGCGTCGAGTTGTCCGGCGTCACCGCCATCCCGTTCGGGAAGGCGAGCTGGTCGGCGACCCGGCGGACCGCCCCGTCGGGCGTGACCAGTGCGATGAAGCCGGGCGCCACGCCCTCGTCCGGGTGGAAGTCGTTCCCGCCGTTGACGTAGATGTTGCCGCGGCCGTCCACCACGATCTCGTTCAGGCCACCCTCGAGCCCGCTCAGGTCGGCATGGTCGACCAGCGTGCCGTCCGGCTCCTGACGCAGCAGCCGGCCCTGCGGCCCCGCCGTGACCAGCAGCCGGCCGTCCGGCAGCCAGTCGATCGAGAACGGGATCGTGACCGGCACCTCGGCCATCACCTCGCGGTTGCCGTCCAGATCGGTGGCGACCACCTCGTGCGTGCCCCAGTTCGAGAACCACAGCCGGCCCTCGTGCCAGCGGGCCGACTCCCCGATCACCAGACCGGTCAGCAGGATCTCCGGTTCGGACATGACGCGTCTCCTCAGCTCGATGGTGTGCTCTCACCGACTACACGAACAGGATCGGCCCGGATCGACATGTAACGCTCGCGGCTTCGGGTGGCACTGAGCCTGTACGACCCGCCGCCGGGCGGGCCCGATCACCGGAGGCTGAAGTGCTGAAGAGCGTCAAGCCCGTCGAGTCGCTGACCAGGCGGCTGATGCCGCTGTACGTAGCGGCGATGCTGCAGAACATGTTTCTGTGGGTCCCGGTCGAGAAGCTCTTCATGAACGAGATCGGCTTCGACGCCGCGACCGTGGGCCTGATGGCCGCGGCGTACGCGGCGCTGGTACCCATCGTCGAGATCCCCTCCGGCGTGATCGCGGACCGGTGGAGCCGGCGCGGCGTACTCATGATCGCGGGCCTGTCACTCGCGGTCAGCACGCTGGTCGGCGGGTTGAGCCACAACGTACCGACGTACATCGCCGGGGCGATGGTGCTCGGCGTGTACTTCGCGATGTACTCCGGGACGATGGAGTCGGTCGTCTACGACACCGTGCTCGAGGTGACCGGCAGCGGCGCATCGTACGCCCGCCAGATCGGCCGGATGCGCCTGGTGGAGAGCGTCTCGCTGGTGACCAGCGCACTGGCCGGCGGCTGGCTCGCCGGCGTGACGAGCACCCGCCTGACCTACTTCGTCACGCTGCCGTTCCTGCTCGCGTCGCTGGTGGCGCTGCTGTGGTTCCGTGAACCCACGCTGCACAAGGCAGGCGAGCACACCTCACTGCGCAGCCACCTGGCCACCACCTACCGGACCCTGGTACGGCGAGCCGACCTGCTACCGGTCGTGCTGCTCGCGGTGCTGACCGCGATGGTGACCTCGGTGATCTTCGAGTTCGGGCCGCTGTGGCTGGTCGCGCTGTCCGCGGCGGCGGTGCTGTACGGGCCGTTCTGGGCCGGTCTGGTCTCGACCTTCGGGCTGGGCGGGCTGCTCGCCGGGCGGATCAAGCTGGACCGGCCGGCCACTCTGGCGACGGTGGTCACACTGATGCTTCTTTCCGCGGCAGCGCTCACCACCAGCCGCAACCTCCTGGTGATCGCGGCGGCGCAGACCCTACTCGCGCTGCTGGTGGTTGCCGCGAGCATCCACGCCAGCCAGCTGCTGCACGACGCCGTACCATCGACGATCCGGTCCGGGGTCGCGTCCGGCGTCGGCGCCGTCTCCTGGATCGCGTTCCTGCCGTTCGCGCTCGGGTTCGGCGCGGTCAGCAAGGGCGAGGGCGTGCACACCGCGGCCTGGATGATCGTCGCCGCCACCGTGCTGGCCGGGGCCGTCCTGGTGAAGGTCGCGGTCCGGCGGCCGGCACCGTGCCCGGAGCCCTGCCCCGAGCAAGTACCCGAGCTGCTGGCCGCATGAGTGGGTCCGGGCGTACGTTGCGAGCATGACTTCCACCAGCACCGCGACGAAGATCCTGCTGTCGGAGGACGAGCTCCCGACCCGCTGGTACAACGTGCTGCACGACCTGCCGACGCCACCGCCGCCGGTGCTGCATCCGGGCACCGGCCAGCCGGTCGGCCCGGATGACCTGGCCCCGCTCTTCCCGATGGACCTGATCCTGCAGGAGGTGTCGCAGGACCAGTACGTCGACATCCCGCCCGAGGTGCTCGACGTGTACCGGCTGTGGCGGCCTTCGCCGTTGTACCGGGCGCACAGGCTGGAGAAGGCGCTCGGCACCCCGGCCCGGATCTACTACAAGTACGAGGGCGTCTCGCCGGCCGGGTCGCACAAGCCGAACACCGCCGTCCCGCAGGCGTTCTACAACGCGAAGGCCGGGATCCGGAAGCTCACCACCGAGACCGGCGCGGGCCAGTGGGGTACGGCGCTGGCGTTCGCCTGCTCGCAGTTCGGGCTGGAGTGCGAGGTCTGGATGGTGCGGGCGTCGTACGACCAGAAGCCGTACCGCCGGGTGATGATGGAGACCTTCGGCGCGACCGTCCACCCGAGCCCGTCGGACCTGACCGAGGGCGGCCGCAAGATCCTAGCCCAGGACCCGGACTCGACCGGGTCGCTCGGGATCGCGATCAGCGAGGCGGTCGAGGTCGCGGCGCAGAACGCGGACACGAACTACTCGCTCGGCAGCGTTCTCAACCACGTGCTGATGCACCAGACGATCATCGGCGAGGAGGCGCTGCTGCAGCTGGCTCGCGTGGAGGAGACCCCCGACCTGCTGGTCGGCTGCACCGGCGGCGGCTCGAACTTCGGCGGGCTGGCCTTCCCGTTCCTGCGGGAGAAGTGGGCCGGGAAGATGGCACCGGTGGTCCGCGCGGTGGAGCCGGCGGCGTGCCCGTCGCTGACCCAGGGCACCTACGCCTACGACTTCGGCGACACCATCGGGATGACGCCGCTGATGAAGATGCACACGCTCGGGCACGACTTCGTCCCGGACCCGATCCATGCCGGCGGGCTGCGGTACCACGGAATGAGCCCGCTGATCAGCCACCTGTACGAGACCGGCGAGCTGGAGGCGGTCGCGAAACCGCAGTCGGACTGCTTCGCCGCGGGTGTGCTGTTCGCCCGCACCGAGGGCATCGTGCCGGCGCCGGAGCCGACACACGCGCTGGCGGCCGCAGTCGAGGAGGCCGAACGCTGCAAGGAGACCGGTGAGGAGAAGGTGATCCTGACCGCGCTGTGCGGCCACGGCCACCTCGACCTCGCCGCGTACGACGCGTACCTGTCGGGCACGATGACGGACCGGTCCTGGGACGACAGCGAGATCCAGGCCGCGGTCGCGCAGGCACTTGAACGCCTGCCTGCGGTCAACTGACCCGGCCTTCAGCTGACCCAGCGCAGCAGGTCCGCGCCCAGCCGGCGGTCGTGGGCCTCGGCCTCCCGCCGGCCGTCCAGTCCGCCCGGCGCACGGGTGGCGGCGCCGGCGATCCGCGCGAACACGAGCGCCGCGGTCCCGTTCCGGACGAACGCGTCCGGGTCGTCGGAGAAGGCGAGGATCCCGGCAGCGACCAGCAGCCGCGGGTCCTGGCTGTGCGGCGGAACCCAGGCACGGAGCCGCTCGGCGTCGATGATCACCTGCGTCTGCAGGGCCGTGGTGAACGGCGCGAACCGGCGCAGCGGCGCGTGGCCGAGCACGTCCAGCGGCTCGGACAGGATCACCGAGACCACGTCGGCGACGTCCAGCAGGTACAGCGCCGCGGTGCCGTCCACCTGCCCGACCGGGCCGGCGGGCAGGCCGAGCAGGTCCAGCGTCGCCGTCACCAGCCGCAGCCGGATGTCGGGCGGCGGGTAGCCCCGGTCGTCGTCGGCGGCGGCGACCAGGTCGGCCAGCGCCTGCCCGTACGCTGGGCCGAGCCGCAGCGTGGCCAGCACGTCCGCCAGCACCTCGGGGAACCAGCGGGACCAGTCCGCGGAGCGCGGGTTCGTCGTCAGCCGTCGCTCCAGCACCGGCCGCAGTGCAAGGGTGAGGCCGAGGTCGTCGTCGGCCAGGTGCGCCACCTCGTGCGCGACCACGGCGATCTCCGGCAGGTGCGCCTGCTCGTGCCACGGCACCCCGATCACCGGCACCGGCAGCTGCCGCACCAGCCCGTCCGGTAGGCCGCCGAGCAGCAGGTTCCGGTACGCCTGGCCGCGGCGCGGTGCGAACGGCGTACCAACGGAGTCGAAGTACGCCAGCGGCTCGCGGATCTGCCCGTGGGTCAGCGTGCCGGCCGCCAGCGCCGCGTCGTACAACGGCTGCACGCAGGCCCGGGCCAGCTCGTCCGCGGCGATCAGCGCCGGCTCGAACCGGACCACCAGCCGCAGCGCGAGCTTGGACCGGAAGAAGTTCCAGACGTGGTGCACGGCGAGCAGGTGCTCGATCGTATCGGCCTGGGCGTCGCTGCCGTAGCGCTGCAGGTCCAGCCGGTCCAACGCGGCGCCCAGCATCTGGCTCAGCCGGTGCAGCTGTGCGTGGTGCCGCTCGAGCACCCCGTCCGGCGCCGCCAGCTCCCGCCAGAACGCCAGCTCCTCGCGCAGTAGCCCGAGCTTGGCATCCAGCTCCGCCATCCGGCGTTCCCCCTGGGTGCTCATCTTCGCACTGTGACTCCCGTCCGCCGATCCGGCAAGACCGATTCACGTCGTGTGACGAACTGCGGATAATCTTCCCTGATGAGCGACCGTGACGTGCGGCTGCTGCCGAAGGCGCACCTCCATCTGCACTTCACCGGGTCGATGCGACACACCACGCTGGTCGAGCTCGCCGAGACCCGCGGCATACATCTCCCGGACGCGCTGCGGCACGAGTGGCCGCCACGGCTGTCCGCGGCGGACGAGCGCGGCTGGTTCCGGTTCCAGCGGCTGTACGACATCGCCCGGTCGGTGCTGCGGACCGAGGACGACGTCCGACGGCTGCTGCGCGAGGCGGCCGAGGACGACGCCGCGGACGGCTCCCGTTGGCTGGAGATCCAGGTCGACCCGTCCGGGTACGGCGGCCTGTTCGGCGGCATCACCGCCTTCACCGATCTGGTGCTGGACGCGGCCCGGGACGCCTCGCTGGCGACCGGTGTCGGAGTGCAGGTCGTGATCGCGGCGAACCGTACCCGGCACCCGCTGGACGCCCGCACGCTCGCCCGGCTGGCCTCCCAGTACGCCGGCCACGGCGTGGTCGGCTTCGGTCTGTCGAACGACGAGCGGCGCGGCACCACTTCGGAGTTCGCGCCCGCGTTCCGGATCGCCCGCACCGCCGGCCTGCTGGCCGTACCGCACGGCGGCGAGCTGTGCGGGCCCGCGACGGTCCGCACCTGCCTGGACGAGCTCGGCGCTCGTCGGCTCGGGCACGGTGTGCGCGTGGCCGAGGACCCGGACCTGCTCGCCAGGGTCGTCGACGCCGGGGTCGCGCTCGAGGTGTGTCCCGCCTCGAACGTCTCGCTCGGCGTCTACCAGCGCGCGCAGGACGTGCCGCTGCGGCAGCTGTACGACGCGGGCGCGCGGATCGCGCTCGGGGCGGACGACCCGCTGTTGTTCGGGTCCAGGCTGGCCGAGCAGTACCAGACCGCCCGGGACGTGCACGGCTTCAGCGACGCGGAGCTCGCCGCCATGGCCCGCTCATCGGTGCTGGCCTCGACCACACCTGACGACGTCCGGGCCGGCATCCTCGCCGAGATCGACGGCTGGCTCGGCGCCTCCCGCCCCCTTCACCAGCCCACCACCGCCTAACCGTCCCACCTCTTCCCGTACCGACCCGCCGCCCAGCTTGCCTTGGGACGGCGAGCCCGTACGGGAAGTCGGTGCGCTAGCGGCGCTGCCCCGGAATGGTTGCTCAGAGCACGCAACCGACCAGCACCGGCTCGTTCACGAGGGTGATGCCGAAGGTCTCGTGCACCCGGTCGCGGACGTACGACGCCAGCGCGAGCAGGTCCTTCGCGGTGGCGGTGCCGCGGTTCGTCAGCGCAAGCGTGTGCTTGCTCGACACCGCCGCGCCGCCGATCGCGAAGCCCTTCCGTACGCCGGAGCGCTCGATCAGCCAGGCTGCGCTGGTCTTCACCCGGCCGCTTGACTCCGGCCAGCTCGGCGCGCCATCCGGGACCTGATCCTCCGACTGCAGGATCGGGTTGGTGAAGAACGAGCCGGCGCTCCAGGTGTCGTGGTCGTCGGGGTCGAGCACCATACCCTTGCCGCGCCGCAGCCCGAGCACCGCGTCGCGCACCTCGGCCATCGGCGCGCGGCTGCCGCCCCCGACCCCCAGCGTGCGGGCCAGCTCGGCGTAGGTGACCGGCGCGGACAGCTCGCCGAGCGGGAGCTGGAAGGCCACGTCGAGGACGACGTACCGGCCCGGGTCCGCCTTGAACCGCGAGGTCCGGTACGCGAACCCGCAGTCCGCCGCCGCGATCGTGCGCACAGCGCTACCGGCCCGGTCCCAGACCCGGACGGTGGCGATCGTCTCGGACACGTCGTGCCCATATGCGCCGACGTTCTGGATCGGCGTCGAGCCGACCATGCCGGGCACGCCCGACATCGACTCGAGCCCGCTCCAGCCCTCGTCGATCGCGCGCACCACCAACCGGTCCCAGTCCTCGCCGGCCGCGACCCGCACCATCGCACCCGAGCAGGCATCCGACTCCACTCGCACCCCGCGGGTCGCGACCTGGATCACGGTGCCGTCGAAGCCGTCGTCGGAGATCACCACGTTGCTGCCGCCGGACAGCAGCAGCACCGGCTCGCCGGCGGCGTCCGAGGACCGGACTGCCTCGATCAGGTCCGCCTCGGAATCGACCGTCACCAGCGTGCGCGCCGGACCACCGATCCGCAGCGTGGTGCGGCCGGCCAGCTCGACGTCGTACTCGGTCTTCACAGCCTGACGATCGCCCGGGCCCGGCCGAGCACCTTCTGGCCGCCGGACTCGGCGATGATCTCGACCTCGGCCGTGCCCGACTCGTTGTCAACGGCAACGACCGTGCCGCCGAACGCGACCTCGGCGCCGGCATCGTCGTCCGGCACTACCACGGGCTTGGTGAACCGGACGCCGTACTCGACGAGCCGGGCCGGGTCGCCGATCCAGTCGGTCACCACCCGGGCCGCCTCGGCCATGGTGAGCATGCCGTGCGCGATGACACCCGGCAGGCCGAGCGCCGAGGCCATCCGGTCGCTGTAGTGGATCGGGTTGAAGTCGCCGCTGGCGCCGGCGTAGCGGACCAGGTCCGCACGGCGCAACGTGACGGTCAGCGACGGCAGCCGGGTCCCGACCTCGACGGCGCTCATCCGGCCTGCTCCGCGGCGTGCGAGATCGTCGAGGTGCAGGTCGCGACCAGCTCGCCCTCGGGCGTGGCCAGCTCGGTCTCGTAGATGATCACGTCGACGCCGCCGGCCTTGCGGACGGTGGTGATCGTCGCGGTCGCGGTGATCTCGTCGCCGGCCTTGATCGGCCGGACGTAGCTGAATTTCTGCGCACCGTGCACGATCCGGTCCAGCCGCAGCCCGAGCTCGGGGTCGGCGAGCAGGCTCTCCAGCGCGCGGCTGCCGAGCGGGAACGCGAACGTCGGCGGCGCGACCGCGTCGTCGCCGCGGTACGCCGGGTTCGAGTCGCCGATCGCGTCGGCGAACTCGCGGATCTTCTCCCGGCCGACCTGGTACGGCTCGGCGGCCGGGTACTTCCGCCCGACCATGGACTCGTCGATGGGCATGCCGGGAACTCTACGGCGCCCGTGACGGCGCCGGAAAACCGCAGCAGTGTCTCGTAGATCGCCCAGCGCCGGTCCGGACCGTCCGCGGTGCGGCGAACCTGACTCGAGCAGCCGCTCAGCCCGGCGGGCCGACGACGTCCCGCGGGAGCCCCTGCACAGAGGCGTATCCGCACAGGGTGAGCGCGTCCGCCAGCTCGTCACGGATCATCGTCAGCACCCTGGCCACTCCATCGGAACCCGCGACGGCCAGGCCCCAGAGCACCGGGCGGCCGAGGCCGACCGCGGTGGCACCGAGCGCGAGCGCCTTGAGCACGTCGGTTCCCCGTCGCACTCCCCCGTCAAGCAGCACCGGTACGGCGCCGCCGACCGCCTCGACCACCTCCGGCAGCAGGTCGATCGCGGCCGGCATGGTGTCCAGCTGGCGCCCGCCGTGGTTCGACACGACGAGCGCGTCCACCCCGAGCCCGACCGCTAGCCGAGCGTCCTCCGGATGCGTGACGCCCTTCAGTACGACCGGCAGCGTCGTCGCCCTGCGCAACCAGTCGAGGTGTTCCCAGCCGAGCTGCGCGGTGTACTCGATCCGGCGGATCTCGCCCGACGACGGGTCGCGCAGGTTCTCGCACAGCAGGTCGCGCGGCAGCCGGCCGGAGCTGTTGCGCAGCTCGCGCTCCCGGCGGCCAGGCACCGGGGAGTCGACGGTGACCACCAGCGCGCTGCAGCCGGCCCGCTCGGCCCGCTGCACGATGTGCTGTGTGAAGCCGAGGTCCGGCTGGATGGTCAGCTGGAACCAGCGTGCCGGGGCCGGCGCCGCGGCGAGCTCCTCGACGGCGACCGTGGACGCCATCGCGACCATCATCAGCGCACCGGCCGACGCCGCGGCCTGCGCGGTCGCCACCTCGCCGTCGGGGTGCGCGAGGCCGTGGAACGCGGTCGGCGCGACGTACACCGGCATCGCCAGCTCGGTGCCGAGCACGCTGGTGCGCAGGTCGGGTGCCGGCAGCCCGCGCAGCACCCGCGGCCGCAGCGTCAGCCGGCCGAACGCCGACTCGTTCGCCCGCAGCGTCACCTCTTCCGCCGCCCCGCCGGCGAAGAAGTCGTACACCGCCGGATCCAGGTACCGCCGGGCAACAGGTTCGAGCTCACGAAGCGACAGCGCCTCCAGCTGAGGCAACGACGTGGTCGTCACGACACCTCCTCCTGCCCCGACTCCGTTCAAAACGGAACAGCCCCCCGTCGGGTTCATCCGACCTTGACTTAGTGTCCTGAACACTAGTAGCATTAACACTATGAGTAGACGATCGCCGCTGGCACTCGCCGTCCTGGCGCTGCTGTTCGAGGAGCCGATGCACCCGTACCTGATGCAGCGCCGGATCACCGAGCGCGGCAAGGACCGGGTGGTCTACGTCGGCCAGCGGGCCACGCTCTACAAGACGATCGAGCGGCTGCATCGCGACGGGCTGATCGAGCCGCGCGGGACCAGCCGGGAGGCCGGACGACCCGAGCGGACCGTGTACGAGATCACCGCCGCCGGGCGGGAGACAGTGCTCGGCTGGGAGCGGGAGATGCTGTCCGCGCCGCGCGAGGAGTTCCCCGAGTTCCCGGCAGCCGTCGCCCATCTCACCCTGCTCGACGCCGACGACGTACGACGCCAGCTAGCGGCCCGGCGGGACCGGCTCGAGCAGGCCCTGGCCGAGCAGCAGGACGTGCTCGCAGGAGCACCCGTTGGACTGCCACGGGTCTTCCTGCTCGAGGAGGAGTACCTCACGGCAGTCCTCCAAGCCGAGCTGACCTGGGTCGGCTCGGTGGTCGACGAGCTCGACGACGGCCGGATCAGCTGGACGGCCGAGTCGCTCGCCGAGATCGCCGCCACATTCAACCCCCCACCCCCGAAGGAATGACCGAGATGACCTCACAACACGCACTGATCATCGGCGCCGGTGTCGCCGGCCCGGTCGCCGCACTGGCACTGCAGCGGGTCGGCATCGCCGCGACCGTCTACGAGGCGTACCCGACCACCGCGCACGGCGTCGGCGCCTCGATGGGCCTGGCCGCGAACGGGCTGGACGCGCTCGACGCGCTCGGCCTGCGCGAGCCGGTGCAGCAGATCGGCCACCGGGCGCCGCGGATGGCGATGCTGAACGGCTCCGGCCGGGTGCTCGCCGAGATCGCCAACGGCCTGACGCTGGCAGACGGAACCACCAACCTGACCGTCGAGCGGGCCGACCTGTACCGGGTGCTGCACGACGAGGCGCTGCGGCGCGGCGTGCGGATCGAGCACGGCAAGCGGCTGGCCGGGATCGAGGAGCGAGCGAACGGCGTACTGGCCCGGTTCGACGACGGCACCGAGGCCCGCGGTGACCTGCTGGTCGGCGCGGACGGCATGCGCTCGACGGTGCGCGGCATGGTTGCCCCGGACGCCCCGCGGCCCGAGTACACCGGACTGGTTGGCACCGGCGGATACGTCCGCGGCCTGGACCTGGACGTGGCGCCCGAGACGTTCCACTTCGTGTTCGGCAAGCGGGCGTTCTTCGGCTACCAGGCGATCGCCCCGGACCGGATCCTGTGGTTCGCGAACGTGCCGACGCCGGTCGAGCCGTCCGCGGCCGAGCTGGCCGGGCGCACCCAGGAGTGGACCACCCGGCTGCTGGTCGAGCTGTTCCAGGCGGACGCGACACCGGCCCGGCGGATCATCGAGGCCAGCACCGAGAACGTCGACTGGCTGCCGATGCACTCGATGGCCGCACCGGCCACCTGGTACCGCGGCCGTGCGGTGCTGGTCGGCGACGCGGCGCACGTCACCTCACCGAGCTCCGGCCAGGGTGCGTCACTGGCTATCGAGGACGCGATCGTGCTGGCCCGGTGCCTGCGCGACAGGGACGAGCTCGCCGCGGCGTTCGCGACATACCAGGGTCTGCGTGAGGACCGGGTGCGGAAGGTGTACGACGACGCCAAGCGGGTGAACCAGGGCAAGGCCGCCGGGCCGGTCGGCCGGGTGCTGCGGGACCTGCTGCTGCCGATGTTCGCCAAGAAGATGGCCAGGCCGGAGGCGCTGGCCTGGCTGCACGGCCACCACATCGAGTTCGACCAGCCGGTCGCTGCCTGAGTACGACGATCCGGGCACGACGAAAGGGCCGTCCCGGTCGGGACGGCCCAGCGCGGAAGGTACTGCGCGGGAGCTACCGGGTCAGCGCGTCTCGCGGTGCTCGGTGTGGTCCTTGCAGCGCGGGCAGAACTTCATCAGCTGAAGACGGTCCGGGTCGTTGCGCCGGTTCTTCTTGGTGATGTAGTTCCGCTCCTTGCACACGGTGCACGCCATCGTGATCTTCGGGCGGACGTCACTTGCCTTGGCCACTGGTGCCTCTTCTTCTCGTGAGCGCTGGTCAGGCGCTCGGGTACTCGTCCTGCAGGTCGGTGGGTAGCGGGGGCGGGAGTCGAACCCGCGACACCACGATTATGAGCCGTGTGCTCTAACCACCTGAGCTACCCCGCCAGGGGTTGGACGACCGTTCCCGGCCGCCGTCCCAGAGCCCCTTTACGGAATCGAACCGTAGACCTTCTCCTTACCATGGAGACGCTCTGCCGACTGAGCTAAAGGGGCGCTACCGCCGAGGGTCGAGGATACACGCGAGGCTGGCAGACCGCGAAATCGGTTCTCACCAGTTGCCCTTGTGCTCCGGAGTGCTGAAGACCAGCGGCAACGCGAGCACGATGAGTCCCGCCAGGACCAGGAATGTATGGGCGTGCGTCGTGGCCGGATGGGCGCTGCCGCTGACCACCGCCGTGGTGACCGAGATCGCGATGATCCCGCCGGTCTGCCGGAACATCCCGCGAAGGCCTGCGAGCACCCCGAGCTGGTCCGGCGCCAGCTGCAGGCCGGCGTTGTTGATCGCCGGGACGGCCAGGCCCATACCGACCCCGCTGATCCCGGCACTGAGCGCCAGCCAGGCGGTCGGCGACATCCCGTCCGGCGGCGCGAACGCCAGCATCCCGAGCCCGGCACCGAGCGCGACGAAGCCGGCCAGCGCCGGGATCCGGTGCCCGAGGTGCCGCAGCGCCAGCACCGCAAGCGCGGCCGTGCAGATCATCCCGACCCCGCGGGCGGTGAGCAGCCCGCCGGCCGCCAGCGCGTCGAGGCCGAACCGCTCCTGGGCGTACAGCGGCACCAGGGCGCTGGCGCCCATCACGGCACCGCCGAACAGCACGTTCAGCACGTTCATGCCGGCGAAATGCCTGCCCTTGAGCAGCCGCATCGAGATGAACGGGGCCTGGTGCCGGCGGGCGTGCTGCAGGAACAGCACCGCGGTCACGATGGCGAGGCCGCCCGGCAGCACGAACCAGGGATCGGTGAATGCTTCGCGCCCGTCCTTCAGCCGGGTCAGCGCGAACATGGTCGCCAGCAGCATGGAGCCGAACAGCACGACGCCGCCGACGTCCAGCCTGCCCCGGGGCCGGTCCGCGATGCCGCGCTCGGTCACGATCCGTGCGGCCAGGATCAGCAGCAGGACCCCGATCGGCACGTTGACCAAGAAGATGAACCGCCAGGACCAGTACGTCACCAGCACGCCGCCGAGGATCGGACCGATCATGCCGCCGATCGGAAAGATGCTGGTGAACATGCCGACCGCCCGGTCCCGGTTCGGCCCGAAGTGCTCGGCGATCAGCCCGGTCGCGCACGGCATGAACGCCCCGCCGCCGAGTGCCTGCACCGCACGCAGCGCGACCAGGGTCTGGATGTTCGGCGCGAACCCGACGCACAGTGACGTCATGGTGAACACGGCCACCGCCACCAGCAGCACCCGCTTGCGACCGAACTGGTCGCCGATCCGGCCCGCCAGCGGCAGCGCGACGATCTGCCCCAGCGCGTACGCGGTGATGGTCCAGCCGGCCCAGCTCAGCTCGGCGTTCAGGTCGCCCTGGATGTCGTACAGCGCGGTGGCGACGATGGTCTGGTCGACCGAGACCATGAACAGTGCGATCGCCAGCACGCCGAACACCAGCCATCGCCGCGGCGACGCCGAGCCGATAGCGTCGGCCGGCGGGACCGGGGACGGCTCAACGACAGCGAGGTCGACCGCCTCCCGGCCCGCCGGTCCGGCCCGTCCCACGAGTTCCAACGCCGAATGCGCCCCCCATCAGAGGCTGAGATGTCACGACACAGAGTAAGTTGCTTGCCGGCAGGCAATCAACCGGTTTACCACGACTCGGGAAGGTGCCAGGCGTGGACGCTGACGAGGTGATCCGGCTACGCCGGGTGATCGGACGGCTGGCGCGGATGCTGAACGCGTCCGCATCGACCGAGGACCTCACCCCCACTCAGGCCTCGGTACTGGGACTGGTGGTCGGCCGCGGCCCGATCGGACTGGCGGAGCTGGCCGAGCTGGAAGGCCTGAACAAGACCATGCTGTCCCGGGTGGTGACCGCGCTGGACGGCGCCGGCCTGGTCCGCCGGCTGGCCGACCCGGCCGACCAGCGCGCCGTCCGGCTCGAGGCCACCGCGCCCGGCCGGCGTGCGATGACGCGGATCGTGAAACGCCGGACCGAGACCGTCACCGCGATCGTGGCCGGCCTCCCGGACGAGGACACCGCCAAGCTGCTCGACGCCCTGCCCGCGCTGGAAGCGCTGGCCGAAGGACTACGCGGGAGTACGCCGCGACGCTAGTGCGCGATCATCGGCGGACCAGTCGTCGGCCTGGTCCGGATCGGGGTTCTCCAGATGCCAGCGGACCGACCGGAGCAGGGTCGCCGGCGGGTCGGACTCGGTCCAGCCGAGGACGTCGCGCGCCTTGGCGGCGTCCATCAGCAGGTGCTGGCCGATCGCACGGGTGATCCGCAGGTCGTCGGGCAGCAGGTCATCGGGCACCGTGACCAGCTCGGCGCCGCGACCGGCGGCGGCGAGGATCTGGTCCGCGAACAGCCGGTACGACGCGGCCAGCGCAGCGTCGGCGGCTACGGCGTTCATCGCGGACACGTCCACCACGGCCTCGGCCCCGAACGGCTTCACCGCAGCGCTCAGCGCCGCCGCGTCGTGCCGGTCGACGTGTGCATGCTCGGCCGCCGGCAGTTCGCCGGGCTCGTGCTCGCCCCGGTGCACCAGCAGCAGGTCGTGGCCGTCGGCGACGAGCCGGTCCGCGATGTGCCGTCCGATGAACCGGGTGCCGCCGAGGATCGCGATCCGCATGCACCCAGTCCTACCGGATCTCGCCGCTACCGGGCGCTGAGCACCCCCGCTCCGAAGCCCGGACCGGCGCGGTGGACGGCCCGCACGGCGAGGATCGCGTTCAGAACGACCGGGTGGATCCGGCCGCCGAACTCCTGCCGGGTGAGCGCCGCCACACCCGCCGCGGTCGGCGCGGACGCCGACGTACCGAAGAAGCGGCACTGGCCCTGCACCGTGGTCGGGCAGGTACCGGAGCCGAAGCCACCGGCACCACTCACCGAGACGCCGTCGGTCGCCACCCACAGCGGCGCCACGAACGTCCGCGCCGGACTACCCGGCACGCCCTCGCACGGCCCGGCCTTGCCACGTGCGCACCGCGTCGTAGTGAGGATCTGGACCGGGCCGGCAGCGCTGAACGGCTCCAGCGCGATCGTCGCCGGGTCCAGCACCGGCGGCGTCGCGTTGACCGCGCCGGCGCTGGTCGCGAAGCCGAGATAGTTGGCGTCCGGGTTCAGCGATCCGGCCGGCTCCGGCGGGTCGAGGGTCTGCACCCCGGCCGACAGTGCCCGCCAGCGCAGATCCAGCACCGGTGCGCTGCGGGCCGACGACGTCCCCTGAACATCGACGACCAGCTTGGCCGGCTGCGCCGCACCGGTGGTGTTCTCGTAGATGAACTGCTCGATGGTGTCGCCGACCCCGTTGGCCTGGACGGCGTTGCTGAACGCCAGGCAGCGGGTGCCGGTGCCGTCCAGCAGGTAGAGGTTGAGGTCGGTGAAGCCACCTTGGCCCGCTGTCGGGAACACCGCCCGCGGCTCGCTCCACTGCAGCGACGGCATGACCGTCGCGCCGGGCAGCAGGTTCAGGTCGTACGTGGTGTCCGCACCGCGCAGCCGCACCACGTTGTCCGGCGCGTCCGGGCAGCCGGTGAAAGGCCCGCTGGTGCCGTCCGGACCCCTGCCGGTCCCGGACGCGGTGACCCGCGGCGCGTGCCGGTTGCCCAGGTTGCCCGACGAGGAGCTGACCCAGATGCCGTGCCGGGCGAGCGCCTCCGCGGTCGCCGCGCCGATGCCCTGCTGGAACGCCGGCTCGTCGTCCAGCGCGATGTCTTCGGCGATCATCGTGACGCCCGCGGCGGCGAGCACGTGGAACGCCTCGACGTACTCCGCCGTCGTGTCGCGGGTCGACGCGTAGGCCAGCTTCGCGCCCGGCGCGAGGTCGTGGATGATCTCCAGCATCGCGGTGCCTTCGTCATCGTCGTACGCCGCCTGGCGGAGCACCTGGACGTCGGCGGGAAGCTCACCCTGGGCGACCGAGTCGGCGAGGTGGTCGACGTCACCGGAGATCGCGCCGATCTTCTGGCCGCGTCCGGTCAGGCCGCGGGACTGGGCCACATCGGCCTTGTGCAGACCGACACCTTCGGCGGTGATCGGACCGACGTCCACGGCTGGCCGCAGCGACGGCCGCAGAGCCGTCACCCAGCCCAGCGCGGCCACCGCGTCCAGGCGGTCGTACGGCACCACCGCACGGACCAGGCCGGTCTCCGGGAGCTCGGCGCCGGGCACGTCCGGGAACGATGCCGAGTTGTTCAGGACCGTGGCGCCGAGACCGGTCAGCTGTGCGGCCTGCGCGGCGCTCACCGGTGCGGCCGCATGGATCTGTACGTCGATGCCGCCCGCCGCGTCGATCCCCATGACGCCGGCGGACAGGTCGCGGGCCTCCGCCTGCCGCTCACCGGCCGACGCCCTCGCGGACACCGCGGCACCGACCTTGGCGGCACGGTCGCGCAGCAATGTCGGGACCTTCGACGGCGCCCCTGACGTCGTCGACGATCCGGACACTGCTGCAGACGGCACCGCCGCGGTCGCCGGTGCGATACTCACCGCCACTAGTGCCGGGACGATCAGCAGCGCACCACACAGCGCGATCGGCAGCTTTCCCACGGTTCCCCTCCTCGAGCCCCACCCCGCATCAAGGACCGATGCCGACCCCTACACGCCCCATCGGCACAGCGGCCCGCTTCGTTACGGCGCCGTGTCCGCTCAGCGGACGTAGAGCTCCTCGAAGTTGCGGTGCAGGATGCGGTTCTTCAGCTCGTCACCGACCGGAGCGCCGTTGATCTTCCAGTACTCGCCCCAGAAGTCGCTCCACGGTTCGTCGGACGCGAACAGCACCCGGTCCTCGCCGATCCCCCGGCGCTCGATCTCGGTCAGCAGCCAGCGGGCGCCGAAGCCGATCGTCCAGGTGGTGTCGCAGTACACCTTGAAGCCCTGCTCGACCCAGTCCAGGAACTGCGGCACCAGCTTGATGTGACCGCTTGCGCCGCCGCCGAAATGGACCAGGTAGATCTTGATCCGCTTGCCGTACTTCTCGACCAGCGGCACGAAGTTGTTGATGTCCGAGCTGCCGCCGGCGCTGGTGTGGAAGTGGAACACCAGGTCGTGCCGCTCGGCGGCGTCGAAGCAGGCCTCGGCGATCTCCCGGGTCTCGTCGTCCCAGCCGTTCGGGTCCGGGTTGCCGCCGAGCAGGAACGTGGTCTTCAGCGCGACGATGCCGCGCTCGCCGGCCAGCTCGAGCGTCTTCAGGGTGAGCTCCTTGTTCTGCGGCAGGAACGACACCCACAGCCCGCCGACCAGCCGGTCGTGGTTCTGCGCCGCGTCCAGCACGAGCTCGTTCAGCGAGAACGGCTGCTCCTGCACCGGGATGCCGTAGTTCGACAGCACCAGCCCGCGCTCGACCCCGACGCTGTCCAGCTGGCGCAGGTAGTCCTGTGGGGTGGCGAACTCGTACACGGTCGGCTTGACCGGCTCGGCCAGGTTGTAGAACTTCCACGCCGCCATCTCGCCGATGTGGCTGTGCGCGTCGATGACCCGGCCACGGACCTTCTCAACTGCTGCCATCGGGGCTCTCCCTCATCTCGCCTCATGTACTCAGTGCGATGCGCATGGGCTGGTGCGGCAGCCCGCAGTAGGTCTCCGGCTCGCCGTCGCGGCTCCAGCCGAGCCGTTCGAAGAACCGCACGTTGGGCGGCTGGATGTGCGCGACCATCACGGACCCGCCGAGCGAGCCCGCGGTCGCGACCGCGTACCGCACCAGCGGGCCGCCGACGTTGTGCGCACGGAACCGGGGCAGCACCGCGAGCCGATCGCCCTGCCATGTTCCGCGGTTGTCCAGCGGGTACAGCCGGACCGTTCCGGCCGGCACCCCGTCGTACCTCGCCAGCACCCTGAGCGCCTCGCCACCGGAGTCGTGCGCGTCGACGTCCGAGCCGGCGAAGATCCGCTGCTCGTCCACGAACACGGCCTGCCGGATCCGGTGGTGCGCGGTCAGGTCGGCGTCGGAGACCGCGACCGCGATCCGGGTCTCCAGTACCAGTCCGGACCTCATGCCGCGCCCTCGTCCGGCCGCCGGCCGAGCTGGATCAGGGGCAGTGCGTCCTCGGTCTTGAACAGGTTCATCGCCGAGCACGCCTGACAGCGTGCACAGCCGGCACCGGCGCCGGCGGCATCCATGCCCCGGGCAACCATGTACGGCACCACCCGCCGATAGATGCTCTCGGCGTAGGCCGCACTCGGCGGGACCACGTCCTCCATCAGGCTGCCCGCCACCGGCCGCAGCGGCACGATGAACGGGTAGACACCCACGTCGACGGCGCGGCGGCAGCCCTGCACGGTCAGGTCCGGGTCCTCGCCCATCCCGAGGATCACGTACGTCGACACCTTGCCCGGGCCGAACACCTCGACCGCCCGCCGCCAGGTCTCGAAGTAGTACTCGATCCCGGTGCGGGCCTTGCCCGGCGCGACATGCGCGAGGACCACCGGGTCGAAGCTCTCCACGTGAATGCCGACCGAGTCGACGCCGAGGTCGCGGACCTCGGGCAGTACGTCGAGGTCGCGAGGCGGCTCGAACTGGGCCTCCACCGGCAGCCCGGCCGCGTCCTTGATCGCCTCCGCGCACCGGGCGACGTACCGAGCGCCGCGGTCCGGCGCATTCGAGCTGCCGGTGGTCAGGGTGGCGTCCACGGCGCCGTCCAACCGCTTCGCCGCCGCCGCGACCTCGGCCAGCTGGGCCGGCGTCTTGCGCACCACCGTCCGCCCGGCGGCCAGCGACACCTCGATGCCACAGAACTTGCACTGGTCGGCATTGCCCCAGTACGAGCAGGTCTGCACCACGGTGCTCGCCACCGAGTCCAGGTGCAGCAGTGCGATCTTCCAGTACGGCACCCCGTCGGCGGTCTCCAGGTCGTAGTACCGCGGCCGCCGGGTCCGGGACGCGGCCGCCAGCCGGACGCCGTCGCGGTAGATCGCCTCGCCCTCGTCCTCGGGCCGGAGCACGTACGGCGAGCGGCTCCTGGTCGGCGCGGTGACCGGCACGCCCTCGACCCAGAGCATGCCGGAGTCGGACGGCCCGGCACCGCCGGTACGGGTCTCGGTCGGCGTCTCCACCCGGAGGCCGACGCTCTGCAGCTCGGCCACCAGTACGGCGAGACCCGGCACCGCGGTGTCGGTCACGTCGGTTCACCTCCCAGCTCGGCGCTGCGCAGTGCGCAGGCGGCGGCGATCACGATCGCGGGCTCCGGCGGCGTCGGGCTGCGGCTGCCGCTGCCGACCACGGCGAGCAGCGCGTGGTCCGTCTCGGCACGCATCAGGTCGGCGTTGCTGGCGCAGCTCCGCCGCAGCTCGGTGAGCACCCGGCCGACCGCCTCGACCGCGTCCATGTAGGCGTCACTGTCTGCGAGTGCCAAGGGGTACAACCGCTCCTCGGCGGCGCGCCACCGGATCCGGGCACCGGTCAGGGTCTCCGGCGTGCGACCTGGATCCATGCCCGGCGACCTCCACATCGTCGGTGAGCCGGCCCGCAGTTCTTTGACTATAGTGTACGTCTCGTTAACGATGAGGGATAGAGGGTGGTGCTGTGGGCAGCCTTCCCGAGGTGGCCCTGGTCACCTACTCGACCAAGCCGCGCGGCGGGGTCGTCCATACGCTGTCGCTCGCAGAAGCGCTGCTGCGGCAGGGTTTCGGCGTCCGGGTGGTCGCACTCGGCGACCCCGGGACCGGGTTCTTCCGGGACACCGGCGTGCCGCACACGATCGTGCCGGCGCCGCCGCGGCTGGACACCCTCGAGGACCGGGTGTTCGCCGCCATCGACACCCTCGAGGCCTGGCTGCGCGACGCCGGGGAGCGGTACGACATCGTGCACACGCAGGACTGCATCGCGGCCAGTGCCGCCGCCCGGGTCCGCGACGCCGGCGCCGCGTTCACCGTGATCCGCACCGTGCACCATGTCGACGACTTCCGGACCGAGGCACTGATCGACTGCCAGAGCCGGGCGATCGTCGAGCCGGACCGGCTGGTCGTGGTCAGCGAGCACTGGCGGTCGTCGCTGCAGGCCGAGTTCGGGGTCGACCCGGTGGTGATCCACAACGGCGTCGACCCGGCCCGGTTCGCGCCGATCCCAGCCGCGGAGCGGCAGGCCTTCCGGGAGCGGGCCGGCGCGAACGGGCGGTTCGTACTGCTGTCCGTCGGCGGGGTCGAGCCGCGGAAGGGATCGGTCTACCTGTTCGAGGCGATGGCCCGACTGAAGGGCGACGCGGTACTCGTGGTGGTCGGGGGCGAGTCGTTCCAGGACTACGCGGCGTACCGGGAGGAGGCGTACGGCGCGTTGCCCGGCCTCGGGCTCGAGCTCGGCCGGGACATCATGGTCCTCGGCACGATCGACGACGCGGACATCCGCCGCTGGTACCGGTCCGCCGACGCACTGGCGTTCCCGTCCACCAAGGAGGGGTTCGGGCTCGCCGTGCTGGAGGCCGTCTGCGCGGACCTGCCTGTGGTGGCCAGCGACCTGCCGGTGTTCCGCGAGTACCTGGTGCACGAGCGGAACGCGTTGCTCGCCCCGGTCGGCGACAGCGCCGCGCTCGCGGCCGAGCTGCGCCGGGTGATCGACGACGCGGCACTACGCGACCGGCTGCGGACCAACGCCCGCGAGCTGATCGGCCGGTTCAGCTGGGACGCCGCGGCTACCAGACACCGCGAGCTGTATGCCCGGACGCGTGCGGCGGCGCTATAGGCACCCAGGCCGCCGCACGCAGATCCGGGCCGCTCACACCGTCCAGGTGTTGATCTGGAACGCGCCGGACCGCCAGGCGGTCAGCGCGGAGTCCAGTACGTCGAGCGGGTTGAACGGGATCACGCCCGGGATCAGGTCGTCCTCGCGGAAGCCGTACAGGGCACCCATCGCGAACCGGCAGGCGTACACCTTGCCGCCCTCTTTGAGGATCGTCTTCAGCTGGTTGTTGATCGCCAGGTGGCCCGGGAAGGCCTCCTCGCCGACGCCCGGGTAGCCGCGGGTGCCGGACGCGAGTAGCACGCCCGGGCCGTACAGGACCACCGAGACGTCGAAGCCCTTGCGGATCAGCCGGGTGGTGGTGAGCAGGTTGACCAGGCCCACCGAGCCCTCGTACGGCACGGTGTGCAGGAAGACGAACGCCTTCTCGCCGGGGTTGGCCTGGATGTCGTCGAAGAGCTTCTCCTCGGCATCGAACAGCCGCTCGCCGACCTCGGGGAGCTCTGTCGTGATGGTCTTCGGCATCGGTGTCCTCCTTGGTGGACGTTTAGACGGCGGGGCCGGACGGTCTGGGTGGCGACGGCCAGGACCGGCGGTGGCTGCCGGGCATCATCCGCATCACCCGGCGGCGCAGCGACCAGGGCAGCGCCCGGTAGACGGGGGCGAAGACGCCGAGCCAGAACCACTCGCGCAGCCCGTGCGGACGGCGGGGCGGGTTGGCGCCCTGCTGCGCGGCGATCCGCTTCTGGGCGGCCGTCAGCAGGTAGTGCTCGGAGTTGCTGCGCAGCCAGCGGGCGAACGCCATCGGGTCACCCCACGCCGTTCTGCGCCGCCAGCGCGATCGGCTCGTTCAGCGCGCCGATCGCCGGCGAGTAGACGTTCTCCATCACCGCGAGGTCGCGCATGGTCAGGCCGAACTTGATCGCGGTGGCGAGGAAGTCGGCCCGCTCCTTGATCCCCTCGCCACCGACCATCTGTGCGCCGATCAGCTTCAGCGAACCTGGCTCGGCGAGCAGCTTCACCTTCACCGGCTTGACCCCCGGGAAGTAGCGGGCCCGGGAGATCCCCTGCGCGCTGCCCAGGTGGTACTTGATGCCGAGCGCGGTCGCTGTGGTCTCGCCGAACGACGCGCCGCCGATGATCCACTTGCCCGCCGGCGTCGCCCACGGGATGTACACGGGCTGGTAGCTCTTGCCGCCACCGCCCGCGTTGAACCCGGCCACCTTGCCCTGGGCGTAGGCGTGGCTGCCGGTCAGGCCCTGCAGCCCGACGCCGGTGAGGCCGTGCGGCAGCTCGGCACAGTCGCCGGCCGCGTAGACGTCCTTCGCCGACGTCGCCATCCGCTGGTCGACCGCGATCCCGCCGGTCGACCCGAGCTTCAGCCCGGCCTCTGCGGCCAGTGCGTTGTTCGGCACCTTGTGCGTCGCGACCACGGCCAGGTCCGCCTGCAGCTCGCCCTCCGAGGTCGTCACGCCGCCGAGTCGGCCGTCGTCGCCGACGAACGAGGTCAGATCGGTGTTGAAGTGCAGGATGGCGCCCATCTCCTCCCAGGACTCCTGCACCGGCGCCATGATGTCCGGATCGGCCACATCGGCCAGGGCCCAGGGGTTCGGATCGATAAGGTGAGTCTCGATGCCGCGGTGGGCCAGCGCGGTGACCATCTCCAGTCCGAGCGGAGTGGCATGCACGACGACCGCGGTCTTGACCGTGTCGAGGACCTTGTCCCACTCCATCGCCCGGCGGATGTTCTTCACGTAGTAGAGCCCGGACAGGTCGCTGCCCGGCACCCCCGGATGGGCGTAGTCGAACCCGGTCGCGACCACCAGCCGGTCCCAGGTCACCTCGCCCTCGCCGGCGACGTGGACGACGTGCCGGCGCAGGTCGATCCCGGTCACCGCCGTCTCGTAGTGGATGTCGATGCCGGCCTCGACGTACGCCTGCTTCTCGGCCAGGAACAGCGACCGGAAGTCGTCGATCTCGCCGCCGTGCACGTAGGGGATGCCGCACGGGCTGTAGGCCACGTCCTCGAACTCGGTGTAAACCACCACGTCGTTGCCCGGGTCGGCGGCCTTCACCCCGCCGGCCGCACCGATGCCGGCTGCTCCGCCGCCTACGATGACCGTCTTCGCCACCGGCACACCTCATCCGCAAGAGAATCGTGCCGTCTACTATCAATAACAGATCCTTTACTATACTAAATACGCCTGTCAAGGAGGTCAGATGTCGGTCGATCCTGGTCCCGCCGCCGGACTGGACGAGATCGTCGGGTCGATCGGCCCCAAGGTCCGCGAGCTGCGGGCACAGCGGAACCTGTCGCTGCAGCAGCTGGCGGTTCGCGCCGATGTCTCCGCCGCGGCGATCCACAAGGTCGAGCGCGGCGACATGGTCCCGACCATCACCACGCTGCTGAAGCTCGCGTCCGCACTCGGCCGGCCGGTCGGGCACTTCATCGACGACGCCGGGCCGCGGTACCCGGTCGCCGTGCACACCCGCGCCCGCGACGTTCGGTCCGGTGCGCCGTTCACCGGCCCGGCGAACCAGTTCGTCCTGGACGGCACGGTGACGGTGACCGAGCCGGGCGCCGGAGGCAGTGCGGAGCCCAGCCGGGCCGGTGCCGGCGAGGAGCTCGTCTACGTGCTCGACGGCACGCTCGAGTTCGAGGTGGCGGGTGAGCCGTACCGGCTGGCCCGGCACGAGTCGCTGCACTACCGCACCGAGCACCCGCGCCGCTGGACCAACCCGGGCGCCAAGCCGGCCCGCGCGATCTGGGTCTCGACCGGCTCCTGACCGGACCCGCAGGCCAGGTGCCGCAGGCCGAGTGAGATGCCGTAAGCGAGGTCGGAACCAGAGCTGGCGCCGACCCGCCGCAATCGTGCCAGCGCCGACCGGATGCGGCCGGCGTCCCGCCCAGCCACGGCGTCGAGCAGATCGTGCGCGGGCGCGATGCTGTGACCGCGGGCGGCCCAGTGCAGGTAGCTCGCCGCGATCCCGTTCGTCCGCGCGGCCGCTGCCGCCGACGTCAGTCCGCCATGTCCGAGCGAGAAGGCCACGAGGAGCAGACCCGCGAGCACGTCGTCCCCGGCCGGCGTGAGCCCGGGACCGCGACCACCGAGCACGACGGCTGCCCGGTGCAGGTCGCCCGCCAGCAGCACCTCGGCCCGGTCGGGCCACACCGCCGGCACGTCGCCGGCCAGTAGCATCGCCGGCCGGACCGAGGCCAGCACCGCCAGGGCGGCCCCGGTCCCCGCCCTCAGGTCCGCGGCGGCCGGGAGTACGGAGGACCAGGTCGGCGCGTCCAGGTCGATCCGCCATCCGCCGGCGATCAGCAGCGCATCGGCTGCCTCGACCTCCATGCCCACCGGGATCCGCGGCAGCACCGGGCACCGCAGGTGGATCGGCCCGGGCGGGCTGTCCGGACCCGTCAGCGCGACCAGGCCGGCGTCGTGGCGGAGGTAGGCCGCCTTGCGGTACGTCGCCACCACCACGCCGCGGCCCCGCAGGTTCTGGCGGGCGCCGAGGCCGACGTCGAGCGCCTTCATCCGATCACCGCGCGGGCCTGTGCGAGCAGGGCGGACTCGGCCCGGTCGAACCGCTCGGTGCGGCGTTCGGCGACCGCGGCCAGGTCCGCCAGCTCGGGCTGCAGCGAGGTGACCATCTTGTGCAGCGCGTCCGGTGCGGCACCGCCCTGCGCGGTGCGGGACCGCACGATCTGCCACGGGTCCAGTACGGCGGACAGGTCGGTCCCCGTCAGCCCCCAGGACCGGCCGGTGTGCGCGACCGCGGCGTCGTCGATCATCGCGCCGGTGATCTCCACACCCGGTACGCCGGACCGGCTCGCGGCCCGGACCGTGTTGCCCACCACCACGTACGCGGTCCGGTAGTCGACGTGGCATACCTGGACCAGGTGCTCGGCCAGGTCGGTCGCCTGGGTGTACCCGCGCCGCAGCTCGTCGTACATCCGCTCCTGGTTGACCCGCAGCGTGCGCACCACACCGGTGGTCAGCCGGGTGATCCGCAGCGAAAGGTCCAGCGCTCGCGGCACCTCGCCGTACGCGAAGATCAGGTTGTCGCTGCGCGCCGACGGGCTCTTGGTCACCGCGAGGAACCCGGTCAGCCGGCCGATCACCACGCCCGAGGCGCCGCGCACGATCGACAGCGCGTACGGGTTGCGCTTGTTCGGCATCAGCACGCTGGCCCGGGTGTAGCCCTGCGCCAGGTCGACGAAGTCGAACTCCGAGCTGGACCAGATCTCCAGATCCTCGGCGAGCTTGCTGAAGTTCGACAGCAGGCTGGCCGCGGTGGCGAGAATGTGGATCAGCCCGTCAACCTGCCACATCGCGTCCCGGGTGTGCTGGATGAACCCGTCGAACCCGAGCGCGTCCGCGATGAAGGTGCGGTCGTCGAGCAGCCGGGTGCCGTTCACACAGCCGGCGCCCCCCGGGCTGCAGTCGACCCAGTCCAGCTCCTCCAGCAACCTGCGCGCGTCCCGCAGGGCCGAGTAGACGAACGACAGCAGGTAGTGCCCGAACGTGGACGGCTGCGCCTGCTGCAGGTAGGTCTGGTCCGGCATCAGCGTCTCGGCGTGCGCGGCGGCCTGGACGGTGACCTCGGTGCCGAACCGCGCGGCCTCCGCGACCAGCTCGGCGAGCTGCCGGCGCAGGTGCAGCCGGAGCGCGATCCGGGCCGCCTCCCGGCGTGGCCGGCCGGCGTGCAGCCAGCCGCCGACGTCGCCGAGCCGGGACACGAAGTACCGCTCGCGCGAGTTGTACGGCTCGCCGTACGACGCGTCGTACGGGAACTCCTCGGCCGGTATCGCGGAAACCTCGAGCAGCAGCGCGAGCAGCGCTTTCTCAGCCGGGGCGGGCACCAGGCCGCGGCGGCCCAGGTCGAGCACGTGCGCGATGTCGGCGAGGTTCATCCCGCTGTGCAGCACCGGCGCGTCCGCGTTCTCCCAGGCAAACCCGGACTCGACCAGCTCCGGCGCCGGGCCGCTCGTCGGTGGCCCGCCCTCACGCGGTGACATGGCGCCTCCCGTACTCGGTGATCGCGGTGACCAGTCCGCCGGTGTGCCAGAACACCACCGGCCCGTCGAGCCTGCGGGCGAGCAGTACGGCGAGCGCCTTCGCCGTGTAGGTGTGGTCCAGCAGCAGGCCCTCGGACTCCAGCGCCACCGCCGCGGCAGCCAGGTCCGCGGGCCCTGGAATGCCGAAGCCGGGTCCGCGGCCGTCGACCAGCTCCAGCCGTTCCGGGTCCGGCGCGGGCCGGCCGAGCAGCGCGGCGCACGCGCGGGCCAGCCGGTGCACGATGCCCGAGATCTCGGGCACCTCGCGGCTGACCGAGACGCCGAGCACCCGCCAGGATCCCGGTCCGGCCAGGAGCCCGGCGCAGCTGCCGCCGGACCCGACCGGGATCACCACCCACCCGGGGTCGGCCTGGGCCGCCAGCTCCCCGGCCGCGGCGGCGAAGCCGAGCGCGCCGGTCGCGGTGGATCCGCCGCGCGGCATCGGGTACGGCCGGCGGCCGGCCGCAGCCAGGGACGCGGCCAGCGACCGCACCGCCTCGTCGACCCGGTCCCGGGCACCGTCGCCGAGCGGGTGCAGGGTGGCCCCCGCCCGGCGGGCCAGCTCGACGTTGGCGGACTCTTGCGTACCGGAGACCACCAGCTCGCAGCCCAGCTCGGCGCGACGAGCGGCCAGCGCCGCGGCCGGGCAGAAGTTCGAGCTCGCGCTGCCACCGGTCACCAGGACGTCGCAGCCGTCGGCGAGGGCGGCGCCGAGCAGGTACTCCAGCGCCCGCGCCTTGTTGCCCGAGGCACCGAAGCCGGTGAGGTCGTCGCGCTTCACCAGCACGGGTACGCCGACCAGCTCGGACAGCCGCTCGGCCGGCGTCAGCGGCGTCGGCAGCAGCGCCAGCGGGTAGCGGGTCACCAGGCCGGCCGTTCCGCCAGGGAGGCCCGGCCGCGGCTCACCACGTGGTCCACCATCAGCCGGGTCACCTCGACCACGTCCCGGTCCAGCCAGGACCGTACCTGGGCGGCCTCCGCCACGCCCAGCCCTTCCAGCCGGGCCGGCAGCTCGTCGGGGGACGCCGAGGCCAGCACCTGCTGCAGCAGCCGCTGCGCCCTGTGCTTGCCCAGCTGCCCGGCCAGCCCCGCCAGCACCTGCTCCGAACCGAGCCCGCGTGCGTTGCGCTGCATCGCGGCCGCATCCACCTCCAGCCCGTCCAGCAGCCGGCGGCCGAACCGCAGCGACGCGCCGGTGAGCAGGCACACCTCGGGAAGCGCCAGCCACTCCGCCTTCCACGCCCGGCCGTCCCGCTCGTGCTGGCCGACCATCGACTCCAGCAGCACGCCGGCCGACGACCGGGCCAGCCGGGCCAGCGTGTCCAGATGCTCGGCGATCTCCGGGTTCCGCTTGTGCGGCATCGTGATGCTGCCGACGCCCTGGCCGGTCACGGGTTCGCGCAGCTCACCGATCTCAGGCCGCTGCAGCTCGTACACCTCGGTGCCGATCCGGCCGAGCGTCGCGCAGACCGCGGCCAGCAGCTGCCCGAACTCGGCGACCCGGTCCCGGGCGGTGAGCCAGGAGATGCCGGGGTCGGCCAGCCCGAGCGCCGCGCAGTACGACGCCCGCAGCCCGGGCCCGGCGGCACCGAAGAAGGCCAGCGAGCCGACCGCACCGGCGAGCTGCCCGACCGCCCATCGCGGCCGGCCCTGCCGGAGCCGCTCGCGGTGCCGGTACAGCTCGTCCGCCCAGGACGCGGCCTTCCAGCCGAACGTGACCGGCGCCCCGGGCTGCCCGTGCGTCCGGCCGGCCATCACGGTGTCGCGGTGTCGTTCCGCCAGGTCGAGCAGGGTGGTCTCGATCGCGCACAGGTCGCGCCAGACGATCGCGCCGACGTCGCGCATCACCAGCCCGAACCAGGTGTCGGTGAGGTCCTGCACGGTGGCGCCGAAGTACACGTACTCCCGGGCCCGCTCGCCGAGCACCTGCTCCAGTCCCTGGATCAGCCCGAGCGTGGAGTGCCCGGTGGTGCGGGTCCGTTCGGCCACGAAGGCCAGGTCGAGCAGCGGCACCCTGGCCCGGCCGGCGATCTGCTCCGCCGCCTCGGCCGGGATGATCCCGAGTGTGGCCTGCGATCGGGCCAGGACGACCAGGATGTCCAGCCAGGTCTGTAGCCGCGCCTCCTCGGAGAAGATCTGCTCCAGCTCCGGCGTACCCCACAGGTGGGCGTACATCGGCGAGTCGCTCAGACGCGTGCCCACGACGGCTCCCGTTGCCGCGCCAGTACGCCGAGCGCCTGCCGGACCTGGTCCAGCGACGACCCCCAGGGCACCGACACCCAGCCGTCGCCCTGCTCCAGGCCGTCCTCGCGCAGGCAGCACTTGGTCAGCAGCAGGTCGTCGCCGTGCAGCGCCGCGGTCCGCAACGGGCACAGGTCGACCGCCGGCGCGTCCTCGCCATAGAACCAGTGGTGGATCTGTTGCGACCGGGCGCAGCCGAGCAGCGTCCACGACTGCCGCTCGGGGCGCTCGTCCAGGTACGACGCGGCCGCACCGGCGATCGCGGTACCGGACCCCCGGCAGGGCAGCAGGTAGTGTGCGGCCGGGTGTGCCGCGGCCAGGTCCGGCAGCTCGACCAGCTCAGGTACCAGCTGCACCGGCGGCAGGTCCTCGGCCGTCGCGAGCACCCGGCTGGCCTGGTCGAACAGCTTGGCCGGTGTCGGCGGTACCACCTCGCGGACCCGGATCCGCACCGGCCGCGGCTCGACGATGAAGCTCACGTGCTCGTACCGGCCCTGCACGACCACGGCCCGCGCGGACGGCGCCCGCTCCCGGGCCACCTCAGCCAGCGCCGACGGCACCGCGGTGTCAGCGGCCGGCTCGTGCACGAACGCGCAGTCGTCCGGACCCGCGAGCACGTCGACCGCGACGATCGGCGAGAACAGCGGTTCTTCGGACGCCTTGACCACCCGGACCAGTGCGGTCGCCGCAGCGGCCCGGACGACGATGAATCGCGTCCGCCGGTACGCCTCCCGGCCGGTGAAGTGCGCCCGCAGCGCCTCGGCGCTCAGCCCGCGATCCAGCCCAGGACCGGCCGGCGCGACCGCGACGCCGCGGTACTGGCCGGGCACCATGTTCGCCATCGGCTCAGCGCTGCTGCTCCGCCGGGACCCCGGCGACTCCGGCGGTGTCGGACCGCAGCCCGAGCCGTAGCGTCTCGGTGGACACCGCCTCGTCCAGCGCGACGTTGCCGAGGTTCACGGCCGGCCCGAGGGTGCGGACGAACCAGGCCTGCTGGGCCTTGTGCGGCGCCTCGAACAGCACCGCGCCCAGGCCGACGGCCGACACCAGGGCATCGACGATCTCGGTCCGCACCGTGCCGTCCTCGCGGTAGATGCCGACGGTGCCGCTCTCCCGGCCCTCCGCCACGACCATCGCGGCACCGGCCGCCAGGTCGGCAGCCGCCTCGCGGGCCCACAGGTCCGGGCTCATCACGTCGTCAGGCCGCTTCGAGCCGACCTCGGCATACACGATGAAGTGCTCGGCCGCGGCCTCGACCAGCCGCTGTTTCTGGTCCGCGGACATCTCCGCGGTGCCGCGGGACACCTCGACCGACGGGCAGCCGATCGCACCGGCCCAGGCGAACAGCTCGGCGGTCCGGCCCTGCATCCAGGCCAGCTCGAGCAGCGTGCCACCGAGGCAGGCGGTGATGTCGTTCTCGGCCAGCATCGCGAGCTTGGCGGACAGCGCGCGGTCGACGTAGGCGGTGCCCCAGCCGATCTTCCAGATGTCGATGAACTCGCCGCTCGCGGCCAGCACGGCCTCGGCGGCCGGTGCGGAGACGCCCTTGTCCAGCACGTGGGTGAGACCATCGGTGCGTGGTTTCACCGGGCGTTCGGGGAGGTCCAGGAAGCCTGGGAGCACCACGCCATCGTAAGTCGAATCCGATATAGTCGTCTACTATAGTAGAGGGAGGCGCGATGGACGCTGCACCCGCCATGGCGACCGAGCTGGACCGGGTCGTCGACGCGATCCGCTCCCACCCCGGACTGTGGAACAAGTCCGCGATCGGCCTGGTGACCGAAGTGCTCGGGCCCTCCGACTGGCTGACCGGTCCCGGCGACGACGCCGCCGCGGTCGACGCTCCCGGCTTCCCCGGCGGGAAGGTGGTCGCCTGCGGGGAGGCGCTGCTGCCGCCGTTCGTACAGGCCGACCCGTACGGCGCCGGCATCGCCGCGGTGCTCACCAACGTGAACGACGTGGCCGCCACCGGCGGCGTACCGCTCGGGATCGTCAACACGATCGCCGCCCGGGAGAGTGACGCGCGGGCGATCCTGTCCGGGCTGCGGCACGCCGGCGAGTTGTACGACGTGCCCATCCTCGGCGGGCACCTGACCCCGTACGACGGACCGCCGGCACTGTCCGCGTTCGCGGTCGGCACCGCCCGCGAGGTGCTGTCGGTGACCCGGGTCCGGTCCGGCCAGAGCCTGGTCGTGGCGTGCGCGCTCGGCGGAGCGATGCGGTCCGACTTCCCGTTCTACGCCGCGTTCGAGCAGCGCGGCCGCGACTGCGCCGGTGACGTCCGGACGCTGGCGCAGGTCGCGGACTCCGGCGCCTGTGTCGCCGCCAAGGACATCAGCATGGCCGGCCTGGCCGGCTCGCTGGCGATGCTGCTGGAGTGGAGCGGGCTCGGC
>Ga0114129_10000907_pt1 | contig 38532 bp, 29 predicted proteins | sample RhiMetdeltSRZDD1_FD_80071 | JGI IMG/M metagenome (GOLD analysis project Ga0114129, IMG submission 80071) | Populus rhizosphere microbial communities from Tennessee, USA - Rhizosphere MetaG P. deltoides SRZDD1 (version 2) (version 2) | ecosystem: Host-associated > Plants > Roots > Rhizosphere >...
GGGCTGCGCCAGCAGGTGAGCGTCACCGAGAGCCAGGTGGGGGTGCAGCGGACCGAGCTCGACAACATGATCATCCGCGCGCCGTTCAGCGGCGTCGCGATCTCCAAGGACGCGCAGCCGGGCGAGATGGTGTCTCCGGTGTCGGCCGGCGGCGGGTTCACGCGCACGGGCATCTGCACGATCGTCGACATGAAGTCGCTCGAGATCGAAGTGGACGTCAACGAGAGCTACATCAATCGCGTGCGGCCCGCGCAGAAGGTGACCGCCGTGCTCGACGCCTACCCGGACTGGGAGATTCCCGGACACGTGATCACGACCGTGCCCACGGCCGATCGGCAGAAGGCGACGGTCCGCGGGCGCATCGGCTTCACAGCGCTCGATCCGCGCATCCTCCCCGACATGGGCGTGAAGGTGACGTTTCTGCGCGAGGCCGGCGACACGGGGACTCCGGCGGCTGCGCCGATCACGCTCGTGCCGAAGGCCGCGATTCGCACCGAGGGCGACGCGAGGTACGTGTTCGTCGTGCGCGGCGACGCGGTCGAGCGTCGCGCGGTCAAAGCCGGCGGATCGGACGGCGATCGCATCGAGGTCCTCAGCGGGCTCAGCTCGGGCGATCGCGTCGTCGTCTCGCCGCCGCCAGAACTGAAAGATGGCGCGAAGGTCACAGTGAAATGAACGTTGTCGGCACGACAGGTACCGACAGGAGTTCTTATGTCTGATTCTCTCGTCCGGATCCGCGACGTCCACAAATATTTCACGCGCGGCAGCGAGCGCATCGACGTGCTGCAGGGCGTCAACGTCGACATTCCGCGGGGCGAGTTTCTTGCCCTCATGGGTCCCTCCGGATCGGGCAAGACGACGCTGCTCAATCTGATTGGCGGCCTCGATCGCCCGACGTCTGGCGCGATCGAAGTCGAGGGGCAGCGCCTCAACGACCTCGGCGGCGCCGCGCTGTCGCGCTGGCGCTCGCGGAATATCGGGTTCGTCTTCCAGCTCTACAACCTGCTGCCCGTGCTCACCGCCGAGCGCAACGTCGAGCTGCCGCTGCTTCTGACGAAGCTCGGGAAAGCCGACCGCCGCCATCGCGTCGGGATCGCGCTCAAGGTCGTCGGGCTGACCGATCGCGCGCGTCATTATCCGCGGCAGCTGTCGGGCGGACAGGAACAGCGCGTCGGCATCGCGCGGGCCATCGTCACGGACCCGACCCTGCTGCTCTGCGACGAGCCGACGGGCGATCTCGATCGCAAGTCCGGCGATGAGATTCTCGACCTGCTGCAGGCACTGAACCGCGAGCACCAGAAAACGATCGTCATGGTCACGCACGATCCGCACGCAGCCGAACGCGCCCGCAGGGTCCTGCATCTCGAGAAGGGCGCGCTCATGGAGGCCGGCTTCGCTGAAGCAACGGCGGCAAAGGCATGAAGTACCTCCCACTCGTCTGGAAGAACGTCTGGCGCCGGAAATTCCGGACTATCTGCACGCTCGTCGTCATGTTCGTCGCGTTCTTCCTGTTCGGCCTGCTGATGACGATCCGCACGGCGTTCACGTTCGGCGTGGACATCGCCGGCGCCGACCGCCTCGTGTTGATCCACAAGGTGAGCCTGATCATGCCGCTGCCGGTCTCGTACGAGCCGCGGCTGCAGACCACGCCGGGCGTCGAGACGGTTACCCACAACACCTGGTTCGGCGGCGTGTATCAGGACCCATCCAACTTCTTCGCGCAGATCGCCGTGGAGCCGGAAACGTTTCTCAAGATTTACAAGGAATACGAGCTGCCGACGGACCAGCTGAAGACGTGGCTGGGCGATCGCCAGGGCGCGATCGTCGGGAAGGACCTGGCGGCGCGCTTCGACTGGAAGGTCGGCCAGCGCATTCCGATTACTGGAACGATCTGGCAGCCCAAGGGCGGCGGCCAGACCTGGGAGTTCAACATCGACGGGATTTACACCGGAGGCAAGAACGTCGACAAGACACAGTTCTTCTTCCGCTACGACTACCTCGACGAAAACCGCCGGAACGGGCAGGGGCTCGTCGGGTGGTACATCGTGAAGATCGACGACGCGTCGAAAGCGACCGAGCTCGGCAAGAAGTTCGACGACATGTTCGCCAACTCGTCCGCGGAAACAAAAACGACGACGGAAAAAGGATTCGTCGAGGGGTTCGCCAAGCAGGTCGGCGACATCGGCGCGATCATGATCGCGATCGTCACGGCCGTGATGTTCACGACCGCGCTCGTCGCGGTCGTCGTGATGGCCTGGTCCGTGCGCGAACGGACGAGCGAGCTCGCCGTGCTCAAGACGCTCGGCTTCCCCGACCCGATGATTCTGGGGCTCGTCCTGGCCGAATCCATCTTCATCGCCGCGGTCGGCGGCGGGCTGGGTCTCCTTGCTGCGTGGGCCTTCGTTCAAGGCGGCGATCCAACGGGTGGGATGCTCCCGATCTTCGTTCTGCCGCCGCGCGACCTCGTGATCGGCGGTGCGCTCATCGTGCTGCTCGGGCTCCTGGCCGGCGCGATGCCCGCGGTCGGCGCGATGCGCCTGCGGATCACCGACGCGTTGAGGAGGGCTTGACGTGCTGAGATGGCTCACGCAAACCGTGGCGGTCACCGCGCTCAACCTCCGGACGATTCCGGCTCGCATGAGCTCTTCGGCGGTCGCGATCGTCGGCATCGCCGGCGTCGTCGTCGTCCTCGTCTCGGTGCTGTCAATCGCGGCCGGATTCAACGCCGCCATGCGCCAGTCGGGCTCGCCTCAGCGCGCGCTCGTCATGCGCAGCGGCGCGGACAGCGAGATGACGAGCGGCCTCGGCGGACCCGACGTGGACATCATCAAGCAGGCGCCGGGCATGCGGCGCGAGGGGCAGACGCCGCTGGCGTCCGCCGAGCTGTACGTGATCATCGATCTCCCGAAGAAGAGCACGCCGGACTCGCCGGCCAACGTGCCGCTGCGCGGCGTAGAGCCGACGGTCCTGAAAGTCCGTGACGAGGTATCGGTCATCCAGGGGCGCATGCTCGAGTTCGGCACGAACGAAGTCATCGTCGGCCGCGGCGCGCAGGCGCAGTTCATGGGGCTGAGTCTGGGCGCCGACGTCAAATCGGGGCAGAACGTCTGGCGGGTCGTCGGCGTCTTCGAGGCCGACGGCGGCGTGGCCGAGACCGAGGTCTGGGCCGACTCTCGCACGCTTCAAGGCGTGTACCGGCGCGGCAATTCGTACCAGTCGGTTCTCGCGCGGCTCGATTCGACCGATTCGCTCACCGCGTTCAGGGACTGGCTGACAGCCAACCCGCAGCTGAACGTGATGGTGCGACGCGAAGACGAGTACTACGCGGGCCAGTCGCAGGCGCTGACGCGGCTCATCCAGACGATCGGTTTCGGCATCGCGGCGCTGATGGGTCTGGGCGCGGTCTTCGGCGCGATTCTGACGATGTACACCGCGGTCGCGACGCGCGCGCGTGAGATTGCGACGCTCCGCGCGCTCGGCTTCAATTCGTTGTCCGTCGTCGTCTCGGTGCTCACCGAGTCGCTGGCGCTGGGTGCGCTCGGCGGGCTGATTGGCGGTCTGGCCGCCTACATCGCGTTCAACGGCTACCAGACATCGACGATGAATTTTCAGACGTTCAGCCAGGTGGCGTTCGCCTTCCGCGTCACGCCACAACTGTTGATGCTCGGACTTGCGTACGCGCTGCTGATGGGACTCGTCGGCGGGCTCCTCCCCGCGATTCGCGCCGCCCGGCTCCCGATACCGTCCGCGCTCAGAGAGCTGTAGCGACAAAAGTCAAAAGTCAAGCAGAAGGCAAAAGGCAAAAACGAGGTACCCTCCTGAACCGGCAAGGAAGGTGCGTAATGAATCTGAAGCCTCTGGTGTTCGCGGGTGCAGTCGGCGTTGCTCTTGTGGCGGGCACGCACGCGGCAGCGACGAGCAGCAACACCGATGATCCCGTTTACAGCCCGGTCCTCGCCGCAATGAACGCGCGACTGCACGCAGCCGGCGTCACGAAAGTTGCGATCGCCAAGGCCGAGCTGTTCTTCGACGGGAGCGTCTACCGCGGCGATCAGGCGACGACCATCATCGCAAACGACCGCACGCACATCCTGTCGGCTCAATTCGTCGAGAACGATCCGCGGCGCGGCGGAAGCTCCGACATCAGCTACCTCGTCGATCGGAGCGACGGCGCGGCACTCGGCTTCAATTCGGCCGGCGCGGTCATCGTCCTCCCGAACGCCGTGACCGAGGCGGAGCTGGACACGTCGATGGCCGTGTGGGGAACCATGAACTGCAACGGCCCCGGCATCGTCAAGGTGCCCGACACCGGCGCCGATCCGGATCTGGTGGACGGCATCGTCTTCAACAACGCATCGTTGATCGGCACGCCGTTCGCTGACATTACGCATGCCGGCTGGGTGCCCGCGGCGTTCTTCGACGCCGCGTTTCCGCCAAACGGGTCCACCTTCGTTCTCGCGGCAACGTTCACCTTCGTCTTCGTCGACGCCAACGGCAATCCAACCGACATCGATCGCAACCGCCTCGCCGACACGGCCTTCCGCGAGACTTATTACAACCTCCGGTTTGCGTGGGGGACTGGCGGCAACCCGGCCAACATCGACATCCAGAGCGTGGCGATCCACGAGTCCGGACACGGATTCGGTCTGGCGCACTTCGGGAAGCTGTTCCTCAAAGCCAGCGGCGCGCTGCAGTTCGCGCCGAGGGCGATCATGAACGCCGCCTACACCGGCGAGGATCGCGAGATTCGCGGCAGCGACAACGCGTCGTTCTGCCAGATCTGGGCCAACGGTCGCTGACGCAGAATCGATCTATCGATTTATCGATCTACCGATCTATTTGAAACCTCTTGTCACGTCCTGCGTTGGAGTACCCGACAAGTGTTTTTCAATAGATCGATAGATCGATCGACCGATAGATCGATGCCGCCGTCAGCCTCTGAGCATTTTTTCAATACGCCTGTCAGGTATCAGCCACATCAGCGCGACGAGGACGTAGATCGCGATTGACACGGCGACGTTCACGAACGCGACGATCACGGCAACGGTGTACAACCCCACCGAGAGCTTGCCCTTCATGTCGCGGCCAACCGCCTGGCGAAGTCTTGATCCTTTTCCCTGAGCGGCAATGATCCTCAGCTGCAGAATCTGGTACGCGCCGCCGGCGAACAGGAACACGAGCCCGTAGACCGCCGTTGGCTGGGAGGCAAAGTGACGCTCAGCCAGCCAGTGCGTCGTGAACGGCACCAGCGACAGCCAGAACAGCAGGTGCAGGTTGGCCCACAGGATGCCGCCGGTGACGCGATCGGCCAGATGCAGCATGTGGTGGTGGTTGTTCCAGTAGATGCCGAGGTAGACGAAACTGAGCAGATACGAGAAGAAGACCGGCGCGAGGTGACGGAGATCGTCAGAGACGTCGCCGGCTTCCGGCACCTTGAGCTCGAGCACCATGATCGTGATGAGAATCGCGATCACCCCGTCGCTGAATGCTTCCAGCCGTCCCTTCCCCATTGGATGTACACTCCCTCGCCGAGGAGACTGTCATGCCCCGCTCTCGCCAACACATTGTACGAATCGCGCTGTTCGTGGGAATCGCGGCGGCGCCGGCCTGGATCGTCGCGCAGCAGCGCGGGGGCAACAACCCCTTCCCGGGCGGCACCAACGCCGACGGATCGCTGCGGCCTTCGGCGCCGGTCACGCGCCTGTTCACCCAGGATGCTTACACGGAGTACGCGCTGCTCGAGCCCGGCAGCGAGCAGTTCCGGATTCGCTTCCTGCCGGAAGAGACCCGCGCCGGCGCGACCGAGTTGGTGAACGCGACGCGCGGCGGCAGCGAAGGATCCGGCATCGAAGTCTACGATCCGCGAACGGGCAAACCGATCGAATTCACGTACGACCAGCAGGGCGCCGATCCCGACAATCACGCCATTCACGCGAAGCTGCCGATCCCCGTGCCGCAGGGCGGCATCGGCCGCGTGCTCATCTACAAGACCTACAAGGACCCGCGCACGTACATGATGAACGGCGACGACATCGTCTGGGTGCGGAGCCTGAGCGGGTACCGGCTCGGCGTCGTCCTGCCGAAGGGATTCGCGTTCATCTCGTCGAACGTCGCAGCGCAGTTGACGACGACTTACGACGGCAAACTGAAGCTCGCGTTCGCCAACCCGAGCGGCCAGAGCAACCCGGTCACGATCCACGCACGAAAAACGCCTGCCGTGTTCCCGCCGCTGCAATACGCGGACATGTTCTTCGACGACATCAAGACGCTCTACGATCTGGACACGCCGGAATCCGGAAAGATCAAGGTCGAGCAGGTCTACAGCGACTACAGAAAGGGTGACAAGGCGCGGCTCGATTCGCTCAACTATCTGCCGCTCGCCGACCTGGCCGTCGTCGATCTCGATACGGCAAAGAGGTTGACGCCGGCGAAGGACGGCAATGGATTGAGCGTCAAGCTCGACGTGCCGATCGTGGACGACAAACAGAGCGCCCACCTGAAGGTCACCGGCACGTTGACGAATGCCGGCTACAGTCTCGCGAACAACGAGCTGGTTTTCGAGCGCACGCTTCACGGCTTGCGGAACACGGTCCTGCTGCCCGCCGGCTGGGATGTGTCCGCTGTTTCACAGTCTGGAACTATCGGCTTGTATCAGGGCCGCCAGTTCGTGTCGCTCCTCAACTTGAACGGCGAGAACAACTACAAAGTCACGATTCGCGCCAGGAAGGGACGATGACGCGTACGTAGGACGGACTGGTTCCCAAGTCCGCCGCGGCACGCGGATTTGGAAACCAATCCGCGCCACGTACGCAACACATAGGAGAGGTCGCATGGCACCGATTCGGGGAATGGTGATCGCAGCGATGGCGATCGCGGCAGGCGTCGCCGCGGGCGCGACGACTTCGCGGCCGCCGCGCGCGGAGGTGACGGTCGGCCCGGTGCTTGTCAACCACGCGGTGAAAAACGACCTCGGGTCTTCCTTTCAGCAACCCGCGCCGCAGCCCATCGTCCCGCCGGTAATCACGGTTCCCGCTGGATCTGATGCCGTCGAGCAGAAATCACACGGCACCAAACCGGCGGCCGAGCTCGCCGACAGCTTCGATGGACTGGGCGCCGGGTTCAACGGACCGCAGGGACCGTTCGCGATCCCCGGTGGACGCGGCGGCGGCAACCCGTCAGACAACAGCCTCGCCGTCGGTCCCGATCACATTGTCCAGACCGTGAACTCGCGGATGGCGATCTTCACGAAGAAAGGCAAGAAGTTCGACGTGACCGGCAAGCCGCTCTACGGCCCGGTCAGCACCAACAACGCCTTCAAGGACTTCACGGGCACGTGCGAGTCGCGCAATAACGGCGACGCCGTCGTGCGATACGACCAGCTTGCCGACCGCTGGCTCATCACGATGCCGATCTTCGGCCGCGCGGCCGAGCGAGCGGACCAGCCGGGCGTCTGGAAAGGCGGCGAGCCTGCGCACGTCAGTCCGCCAGGCGTCGCCGGACAACCGGGCAAGGCGGTCATGCTCTTTCAACCGCCGCCGCCTCCCCCGCCGCCGCCACCGCCACCTGCCGGCCAACCCGGTCAGCCGGGTCAGGCCCCGCGCGGCCAGGGCGGCGGTCAGCGCGGGCAGCCCGGACCGCAGGGGCCGTACTCGATGTGCTACGCGGTCAGCGTCGGCCCGGATCCCTTCGGCCCGTACTACCGCTACGAGTTCCTCCGGCCGCTGTTTCCCGACTATCCGCGGCCGGCGATCTGGACCGACGGCTACTACAACCCGACCAGCACAGGCGACAACCGGATCTCCGAGACGATCGCGACCGAGAAACACGCCTGCGTCGCCGACCGCGCGCGAATGTTGAAGGGCGAACCCGCGACCGAACAGTGCGTCGTCATCAACAACGTCAACTTCCTGAACAATGCGGACATCGACGGCAAGGCGCTGCCGCCAGCGGGCGCGCCGAACATCATGATGGCCGCCGGCGGTACCCAGCTCGACAACAGGTTCGAAGACGACATTGTCGACGTGTGGCAGTTCCACGTCGACTGGAAAGATCCGTCGAAGACGACGGTGACGGGGCCGGAGAAGATCAAGGTCGCGCCGTATCACTACCTCTGCAACGGACAGCTGACGAACTGCGTTCCCCAGCCCGGCACCGATCGGCGTCTCGACGCGCAGGGCGACAAAATCATGGCGAGGCTGGTGTATCGGCGTCTGGCGAATCGCGAAACCATCGTCGCCGTTCACTCGGTGAACACGTCGGCCGGAGCCGGCGGCGTCAGATGGTACGAGTTCTCCGTGGACCGAAATCGCAAAGTGAGTCTGCGCCAGCAGGGGACGTACGCGCCGGACAATTTCTTCCGCTGGATGGCCAGCCCGGCGATCGACAAGAACGGCAACATCGGCATCGGGTACTCGTTCGGCGGTACGCCGAATTTCGCGGGCCAGCGGTTCGCCGGACGACTCGCCGCCGATCCGCTGGGCGTGCTGAGCCTTCGCGAGACGATTCTCGTCGACGGCGAAGCGTCACAGACCAACACGCTTCGCTGGGAAGACTACGCGCAGACGGGCGTCGATCCAACCGACGACTGCACGATCTGGTACGTCGGTGACTATCTCAAGAAAGACGCGACCAGCTACTCGACGAAGATCGGCGCATTCAGGATGCCGGGATGTAAGTGAACGTCGATCACTTACATGAGTGTTCCGCTGTCGCCTGCCACGCGGTGATCGTCCGAAGCGCGAGTTGAGCGCTCGCCTGATCGAGGTCGGCCGGCCTCGTCGACGAGATGCGCTTGACTATTGGCTCGAGGAACCGGCTGTGGAGTGACAGGGCCGGGCCGTCGTTCCGGCGAATCGCGGCGATCACGGCCTCCTGGGTCGCCGGGGTGATGACCTCGATTCTCCCGACGAAAACACGGGCGACCTGTGCCGGACGCGGTTCGATGTCGAGCGGCAGGATCGCGTCTACTGCGCCCTGAGGAACCACATAGAACAGGCGTGTCCCTTCGGTAAACCAGGAGTCCCGCCACGTCTCGAGCATCGCGGCGGCCTCGCGCGGGTAGAGTCCGTTCGCGACGAGAATCTCCTGGAGATCCTTTCGCAGCGACGCCAGGCTCCCTGACACAGGCCGCGCGAGCGTCAGGGTGTCGCCGAGCGTGCCGCCCGTGCGATAGGCCACGCGGCCGCCATAGTTTTCGAAGAGGATGATCGCTCCGATTGGGTGCGATCCGGTGTTCTGCAGGTCGACGCTGCCGTCGGGACGACTAGTTGCCGCGATCGGCACCGGAAAGTTCGCCAGGCCCCGGTAGAACAAGAACTTCTCCCTCTGGCCGCCGACCTGGACAACGGCTGAATCGGTATTGCGGGCGGCGTAGTAATGGCTGCCGTCACGCTCGTCAGGCAGATCCGCCGTGGCTGTCGGGCGGATTCGCACGTCCGGCCACTCGATCCTGCCGGTATTCGATGAAAGATCGAACCAGGGCCCGACCTGCGGGACGACGGCGGAGGGGTACCACTCCGTCATCACGCCCTGCGGGAAACCGACCCTGACGCGGGCCGTCTCATCCGTGGACGAGTAAAAGTACAAGACAGGTGTCTCCATTCGGACACTCGCTCTCATGGTCGGCAGCCACCCCCTCGCGTCGACCTTGATGCTCCTCGGATTCTGAATCGACACGAAACACGGTAAATCCGTCGGTTGCGCGACGGGCGTCCATTGAATCGCCTGGCCGCTCTCGCCCGCGACCGAGGTGAAGGTTCCCCACTCGTGGACGGTCATTGAGCTGACTTGCGGACGTTCGACGGCCTGATTCGTTGCGGCGACGAGCGCGGTCATTGCGAGCACAACGGCCGACAACACAAAGACCTCGGGTGTCTTTTTTCGACTTATTGCCTTCATAGGACACACCTCCATCGGCGAACTGGAAAAAAGACACCCGAGGTCTTCGGGGTAACTGGATTAGACTCAGGCGCACGCAAATTGGTCGATCGCTGGGAGGTCACGATGGCGAAGAAGGGCAAACCTGCAAAGCAAGCGAAGGCCCGGGCGGCAGCGCCGGTGAAGAAGAGCAAAGTCACGGCCAAACCCGTCAAGACCGTGAAGCCGGTTCCGGACGGTTACCACACCATCACGCCGCACATCATCCTCGACGATGCGGCGAAAGCGATTGAGTTCTACCAGAAAGCGTTCGGCGCGAAAGAACGGATGCGGATGCCCGGACCCGGCGGCAAGATCGTTCACGCCGAGGTCACGATCGGCGATTCGGTGTTCATGCTCTCGGACGAAATCGCACCGATGCCGGGACAGCCCGGCGTCTACAAGTCACCCAAGGCTGCCGGCCTTTGCACCGGCGCACTGTTCCTGTACGTGCCGGATGTGGACGCGGCGTTCGGCCGCGCCATGAAGGCCGGCTGCAACGTGCGCACGCCGGTCACCGACATGTTCTGGGGCGATCGTTACGGACAGGTGATCGATCCGTTCGGCCACACGTGGGGCCTCGCGACGCACACCGAAGACGTGTCGATGAAGGACATGGAGAAGCGCCAGCAGGAGTTCATGGCCAAGATGGCGCAGGCGTCGTAAAGCGTCAAAGACCTCGGGTGTCATTTCCGCTAAAGATCGCAGCAGGAAATGACACCCGAGGTCGTTCTACACGCTATCTGTTCGGATCGATCGCCGGCACGTAGAGACGCGGATCGACGAACCCGTTGTCGTTGTACGCCGGACCATTGGTGCCGCCTTCACCCGCGTCGGTAAGCACCTTGAAGATGTGGCCGTCGGGGAAACAGATCCGCGACAGCGAGAACCAGTAGCCCTGCCAGAAGATGATGTTCTCGCCGCCATTCTTGATCAGCAGTCCGGCGCCTTCTCCGCGGAGCAGCCACGCCACACGCTTGGTCACCTCGAACGCCCGGTCGGCTGAGCCGCCCGGCCGGATGGCGTCGTGCACGCACTCCACGAGCCTGCCCTTGTCATTGATCAGCGACCCGCAGAGCTCCCACGGCTCCGGACCTGGTGGCGGCGGCGGTGGAGGTGGCGGCGGCGGTGGTGGAGGCGGCGGCGGCGGTGGAGGCTCGGGCGGCGGCGGACGCCGGAGCGTCGTACTGCCCGAGAACGGACCGAGGCACGATGTTCCTGTGAAGCGCAGGTGAAGCGCTTCGTTGCCTTCAATCGTCCCGTCGCCGGACGCCGAGAACGAGCACCCAGGCGCGCTCGGCAGGTTCGCCGTGCCGGAGATGGTGAACGTCATCGTCGTCGCGGTCGCGAGCTGGCCGCTCGCGTTGCCCGAGATGACGACGTTCGTCATGCAGACGGCTGAGAACTGACCCGCGATCTGCGTCGCGGTCTGCGTCGACACTTTCCATTCGAGAAAGTTGCAGCTCTTCGGATCGAGCGCCGGAATCTCGGCCGGCGAGGCCCACGTCCCGAGCAATCCGCCTCCCTGTCCGCCGCCACCCGACGATGGCGTCGGCTGGGTCGGAATCGAATCCAGGCTCGACTCGTGTTGCAGCGAGCAGGCGCTGCCCGCGATGACGATGATGAAGACAAGAAATGTCGCGCGTGCGTATTTCATGTGGGCTTTTGGATCCTTCTTACGAAATCGTTGCCGGGCTTATCGGGATTTCGATCTGGGGACTTCACCCCGGCTCCCCAGGGGAGCCAATCCTATGCCGGGCGCCATCCTCAGGAAAAGGAACCCCGCTGACACCGCCCGAGGACACCAGAGCTTTCAGGTTTGCTTGCAAAACGACGGGCTTGCGCCTGAAGATGGGGCTCGTTTCCCAGGCAAAATCGTAAAAAGCCGATGCCGCCGTTCCTGTCCGATCCGACCCGCTTCGCGCTGTTCGCCGCCGCCGTGGCCGCCGCGGTGGCGATTGCGACGATCATCGGCCGCTGGAATGCACGCCACAAGCTCGAGCACTGGGCGAAGCAGGAAGGGGTTCGTCTCGTCGAGTTTCGCGGCGTCCCCTTTTGGCGGAGCCCTCGCGGCTGGAGACGCAACGAGAACGAGGACGACTACGAGGTGGTCGTCATCGATCGGCAGGGTCAGCGCCGTGAAGGCATGGTGATGTTCACGGGGCCATGGCACGGATTCGGGCCGCAGGACGTCGAGGTCCGATGGGATGAGACGTGAAGCTCAATATCAAGTTGGTAGCTTGCTACAAGGAGCCCCAAAGGAAGGACATGAAGAGCATGAAGGAGGACTCTGAGTTTTTCTTCATGACCTTCACGTTCTTCATGTCCTTCATGTCTTTCTTTTGGGGCTCTCGACGTCAGGCCATATGCCTCTAAACTCCGGCACTCGACTCGGTTCCTACGAAGTTATCGACGCCCTTGGCGCCGGGGGTATGGGCGAGGTCTATCGCGCGCGTGATTCCAAGCTCGGGCGATCGGTGGCGATCAAGATCGTGCGCGAGGGGTTGGCGGACCCGGACCGCGTCGCGCGCTTCGAGCGCGAAGCCAAGGTGCTCGCCGCGCTCAATCATCCGCACATCGCGTCGCTGTACGGCATGGAAGTGGCCGACGGCCGGCACTTCCTCGTGATGGAGCTCATCGAAGGCGAGACACTCGCCGATCGGCTGCGGCGCGGAGCGCTCCCGGTCGAAGACACGCTCCAGATCGCGCTGCAAATCGCCGACGCGCTCGAGACCGCGCACGAGAAGAGCATCGTGCATCGCGATCTCAAGCCAGCGAACGTCAAGATCACACCCGACGAGAAAGTGAAAGTGCTCGACTTTGGTCTCGCGAAGGCCGTCGAGACGGACCGGAGCGCCTCGAGCATGTCGGACTCGCCGACGCTCAGCATGATGGCGAGCCAGGCCGGAATCATTCTCGGCACGGCGGCGTACATGTCACCGGAGCAGGCGAAGGGATTCCCGGCCGATCATCGCAGCGACGTGTTCTCGTTTGGTGTCGTGCTCTACGAGATGCTCGCCGGGCGTCAGCCATTCCAGGGGGAGACGGCGCCGGACGTGCTCGCGTCAGTGCTCGTTCGCGATCCGGAGTTGTCGAAGCTGCCACCCGATCTCAACCCGAGGCTGGTGGAGATTCTGCGGCGGTGCCTTGAGAAGAGTCCGAAGCGGCGCTGGCAGGCAATGGGCGATTTGCGATCGGAGATCGAGTCGGTCGCGGCGGCCCCGAGACTGCTTCCGGCGGCCGGCCGGGTCGAGCAACGGCCGCTCTGGCGGCGCGCAATTCCGGTGGCGATCGGCGCCGTGTTGTCAGCAGCGCTCGCCGGCACCGGTGTCTGGCTGCTTCGGACTCCGCCGCCGCAACCCGTGGCGCGGTTCTCGTTCACCTTGCCTGAAGGACTCGTTCTCTCAGCGGTTGGCAGGCACTCGATCGCGATCTCCCAGGATGGGCAACGGATGGCCTTCGTGGCAAATTCCCGAATCTATCTCCGACAACTGTCAGAGCTGGACGCCAAGCCCATTCCGGGAACCGACGGTTTCCAGTCCGTCACATCGCCGGCATTCTCGCCCGACGGACTCTCGCTGGCGTTCTTCGCCGTAGGCGATCAGACACTGAAACGGATAGTCGTCACGGGTGGCTCCGCGGTGACGATCTGCTCCGCCTCGAATCCCTACGGTGTGATCTGGATGCCGGACGGCATCGTCTTCGGCCAGGGCCGCGGCGGAATCATGCGTGTTTCGCCGAATGGCGGCAAACCCGAGCAACTCGTGGCCGTGAAGGAAGGCGAGTTGGCGCATGGTCCGCAGATTCTTCCCGGCGGCCAGCAGGTGCTGTTCACGCTCGCGAGCGGTCCCTCCGCCGCATCAAACGATCGATGGGAAAAAGCTCGAATCGTCGTGCAGTCACTGGCAACGCAGGAGCAGAAGACCCTCATCGAGGGCGGAACGGACGCGCGGTTTGTGCCCACAGGTCATCTCGTCTACGCGCTCAGCGGATCGCTCTATGCGATTCAATTCGACGTAAAGCGCCTGACGACGACGGGTGGCGCAGTGCCGATTGTCGAGGGCGTCCGGCGGGCACCGGGAGGAACAACGGGCGCGGCGCAGGCGGCGATATCGACAACCGGCTCGCTGGTTTTTTTTCCTGGCCCGGTATTGGCGTCGGCCGGCCAATCCGAGTTGGTGCTGGCCGACAGGAAGGGCACGGTCGAGAAGCTGAAGCTTCCGCCCGGGTCGTACGCGACTCCCCGCGTGTCCCCCGATGGCCGGCAGGTGGCATTTGTCACGAATGACGGGAAAGAGGACGCCATCTCGATCTATGACTTGTCTGGAGCCAGCGTGATGCGCCGGCTGACCTACGGCGGCAACAACCGGCACCCGGTCTGGTCGTCTGACGGCCAGCGTATCGCCTTTCAATCAGATCGCGACGGCGACATTGCGGTGTTCTGGCAACGCGCGGATAACACCGGACAAGTGGAACGGCTCACGAAACCAGATCAAAGCGTGGCTCATGTTCCTGAGTCGTGGCATCCGACCTCGAACATCCTCCTCTTCTCAGCGGTCAAATCAGGCGAGTTCTCGCTATGGGCGCTGACTCTTCCGGACAAGAAAGCCACGGCCTTCGGCGGCGTCAAGTCGAGCCTTCCCACCGGAGCCGTATTCTCGCCCGACGGACGATGGGTGGCGTACACGAGCAACGAGACGGGGGCCAATCGCGCCTACGTCCAGCCCTTCCCGGCGACCGGGGCACGGTACCAGCTGTACGGGAAAGAGCAGGAGAGCGCCCATCATCTGCTTTGGTCGAAGACTAACGAGTTGATCTACAACCCTCGTCCGACTTCCCTGGAAGTTGTGAGTGTGACGACGCGGCCGATTCCCAGCTTTGGCAACCCGGTCCCGTTACCCAGGCCGTTTTCAACCGGCCCGCCGCAAACGCGACGGCCGTTCGACCTGATGCCTGACGGCAGATTCCTTGGGCTCGCCGTGCCCGGCCAGACGGAGACAGCTACAGGGCCGGCGCCCGAGGTTCGGCTCGTGCTGAACTGGTTCGAAGAGCTGAAGCAGCGCGTGCCGATCAAGTAGATGGACGGCCCTATCGCAAATTTGAAATTCCGGAATTTGAAATCTATCGGGCAAGCTCGCGTTGTTGAGGCGTACAATACGAAAGCTCCCATGTCGGAAGTGTCGGCAGATCCAGAGGAGCGTCCGCATGGCCTCAGACATCTTCGCAAAACTTGGGGACATCAAAGGAGAATCGACTGACGCGAAACACACCGACGAAATCGAAGTGCTTTCGTTTTCGTGGGGTGTGACGAATCCTGCTCCTAGCGGTTCCGGCGGCGGAGCCGGCGCCGGCAAGGCAACCTTCAAGGATCTTTCCATCACTCACCACATCGACAAGGCGTCGCCGAAGCTGCTGGAAGCATGCGCAACCGGAACGCACCTGAAGGATGCGACCATCACGCATCGGAAGGCCGGCAAGGGCCAGCAGGAGTACCTCATCATCAAAATGAACGACGTCATCATCACGGCCGTCACCCATGAGGGCACCGCCGCGGCTGCGGAACTGGCGCCGGAGACCGTGAGTCTGGCGTTTGCCAAGGTCGACTTCGAGTACAAGCCGCAAAAGCCGGATGGATCGCTCGACGCAGGGATTCATTTCAAGTACGACCTCAAGACCAACAAAGTCGGCTAACACGTCCCGGTTGCCGGCAGGATCTGTTCAGGCAGCTCATGGAGCAGCCAGAAACGCCAACGCGCGAGCTGACGCTCAACGAGGCGGTCACGCTTGCCATCGTGCTGCAACGAGATGAGCGCCTCGCGGAGGCTCAGGAGTTGTACCGGCGCGTCTTTGATGAGGCCCCCAATCATCCACGAGCGTTGCACTATGCCGGTGTGCTCGCGCATCAACAGGGGCGGCGGGACGAGGCAATCGCGCTCATCGAGCGAAGCCTCGCGCTGGTGCCGGATCAGGCGGATTGGTACAGCAACCTGGGCATAGTCCTCCAGTCAGACGGCCAGCTGGACGCCGCGATTGACGCGTACAACCGCGCGATCGCCATCGACCCGAGCCATGCAAATGCCCACAGCAATCTCGGCGTCCTGTTGCGGGCCACCGGTAAGCCGGCGGAAGCCGAAGCGGCCTATCGCACCGCCATCCGCCTGAACCCGGATCACATTGACGCCTACACCAACCTGGGGATCCTCCTCGATGGCTTGAACCGAACCGAGGAAGCGGCCGCGTGTTACTGCAAGGTGATCACGCTCAAGCCGAAGCACCGCGAAGCGCGAACGCTTCTGGCGCTGGCCCACTGTGCGCTGGGCCAGGCCGGCGAGGCCGTGAACATTTTCGAGCAATGGCTCGACGAAGAGCCTGGCGACCCCATTGCCGTCCACATGCTCGCGGCCTGCAGTGGTCGAGGCGTACCGACGCGTGCGTCGAATGAATTCGTCGCGAGAACGTTCGACAGTTTTGCCGCGAGCTTCGAATCGAAGCTTCAGAAGTTGTCGTACCGCGCGCCAGCGCTCGTGGCGGCTATGGTCCAGGACTCGGCCCTCGTGCCGTCGCAGCGCCTCGCCGTGCTGGACGCCGGTTGTGGAACGGGGCTCTGTGGCGCTCTCCTGGCTCCGTACGCGCGCCGACTGGTCGGCGTTGACCTCTCCACCGGAATGCTGGAACACGCGAAAGAAAAGAATGTTTATGACCTGCTCGTGAACGCCGAGTTGACGGAGTACCTGCGAGACCATCGCGAAGCGTTCGACTTGATCGTGTCAGCTGACACGCTCGTCTATTTCGGTGACCTAAGAGGCGTCCTCGCCGCTGCCGCGGGCGCGCTGCGCTCCAACGGGCTCCTGGTATTCACGCTCGAGCACGCGGTCAATGCCGCGGCAGCTCTCGACTACCGCCTGGAGTTCCACGGCCGCTACAGTCACACCCGCGCCTCCGTCGAGCGAGTGCTCGCCTCCCTGGGACTGCAACCGGAGATCGCCCAGGCCGAATTGCGCATGGAGTCAGGCGTCCCGGTGCCCGGGTTGGTGATTCGAGCGACGAAGTCAGAGCTGTCATAACATCGTTCCATGCTCATGCTGAGCCGCGCGATTCTTCTCGCGCTTCTGTCCCTCGCTGCCACACATCGTCTACCCGCGCGAGTCCTGAGCGCAGTCGAGGGGCCCGACGACGTCCGCCTGATCGCCGTCGACGGCGAAGGCGCGAAGTACTGGCCGCGCTGGCGCGGACCGTCGGGGCAGGGTCACGTGGCGGGCACGAACTACGTCGACACGTGGTCGGACACGCAGAACGTCAAATGGCGCGTGCCGGTGCCGGGCATCGGTCATTCGTCGCCGATCGTCTGGAAAGATCATTTGTTCCTGACGACGGCCTCCGAAGACGACGGGACGATGTGGATGCTGGCGTTCAACCGGACGTCGGGAAGGCCGCTGTGGCGGACCACGCTTCCCTCCAGCGGCATCGAGCACATCTATCCGAAGAACAGCCGCGCGTCGGCGACGGCGACGACCGATGGGCAACGCGTGTACGCGTCATTCGGCACGCACGGGCTCGCGGCATTCGACTTCAGCGGCAAGATCCTGTGGCGCACGAAGCTCGGCGACTTGAGCAACTATCACGGCAGCGCCGGATCGCCCGTGCTCTACAAGGATCGCCTGTTTCTCTATCAGGATCACGACGGCACGGCGACGTTGCGCTCGTTCGTCGCCGCGTTCGACGCCGCGACCGGCAAGCTGATCTGGAAGCGAGACCGCCCCGAGACCGTCGGCTGGGGCTCACCCGTCGTCATCAACACCGGCACGCGCGACGAGCTCATCGTCAGCAGCCAGCGGCGTGTCGCCGCGTACGACCCGGAGACGGGAAAAGATCTGTGGAGCGTGCGGGGCATGACGTTCGAAGTGATTCCCACGCCGGTCGTGGGCCATGGGCTCGTGTTCTGCTCGTCAGGACGTCAGGGACCGACGCTGGCCATCCGGCCCGGCGGATCGGGCGACGTCACATCGACGCACGTCGCGTGGTCGTCCCCGAAGGGGTCGCCCTTCGTGCCGTCAGGCCTGATCCATGGGCCATATCTGTATCTGGTCAACGACATTCAGAGCATTCTCACCGTCTACGACGCCGCGACGGGCAAGGTGATCTACCAGGATCGTCTGGGTCAACCGATCCGGGAAGGGTTCTCGGCATCGCCTGTCGCGGTGGGCGACAAGCTGTTCTTCACGAATGACGATGGTGAGACGTTCGTCGTGCAGGCCGGCCCGGTCTTCAAGCTCCTTCACGTCAACCGGCTGAGCGGCCGCATCCTCGCTTCGCCCGCGCTCGTCGACGGAGTCTGGTACTGGCGGACGGATAAAGAGCTTGTTGCGATTGGAAAGTGAACTGTCGCAGCAATCTGAAATCTGCAATCGGGGAATCTGCAATCTCGATCTGGCAATCTGGAATCAGGGAATCTGAAATCTCGATTCCCCGATTGCCCGATTGTAGTTGAGCGATTGCAGATTCCCAGATTCCAAATTTCAGATTGACCCGCGCCCTTCCAATATCACCCGGTCGTACACGATCGCAGCAACGACCGCGCCGGCGATCGGCGCGACCCAATAGGCCCAGTGCCATTGCCAGAACCCCTGGACGAGCGCGGGACCGAACGACCGCGCCGGGTTCATCGACGCGCCGGTGACCGGGCCGGCGGCGAGAATCTCGAATGCGACCGTCATTCCGACGGCGAACGATCCGATCTTGACCTCCTGACCGCGCGGGTCGACCGCCATACCGAAGATCGCCGTCACCAGCAGGAACGTCAGGACGAATTCGGCCAGGAGGAGCGTGCTCGTCGTGACCCAAGGTCCCGGCAGCGGGATGCCGAGGTTCGCCTGCGCAACGGCGGCGTCAGGAAAAACCCCCGAGCAGATCAGCGCCGCCGTCGTCGCGCCGGCCAGCTGCGCGACGATGTAGATGAGCGCGGTCGGCGGCGCGACGCGCCCGGTCGCGAGGAGCGCGATCGTCACCGCGGGATTGAAGTGCGCTCCCGACACCCCGCCGAAGGTCGCGATCGCGACCGACAACGCGAGCCCGTGCGCCAGCGCGATGCCGACGAGACCGATGTTGCTGCCCACCGCCTGTGTGCCGCCGAGGATCGCGGCAATGCCCGCAAAGCAGAGGAAGAACGTCCCGATGAGCTCGGCGAGCGGGGCCCGGATATTTGACATGAAGTAAAGTCTATGGGGACGGGGCTCAAATGTGGAAAACTCTCCCGCGAACTGGCCCCTTCTCCGTTGCGCTGCTCGGCCTCGTGGGCAGTTCGCAGCCGCAACAACCGACGGCGAGTTCTCCGTTCGCCGGACCGATTGCGGCGCTCACGTCACCAGCGTCTGAGGGCTCCGCGCAGCCGAACCTTGCCGCCGATCGGAACGGCCGCGTGTGGCTCAGCTGGCTCGAATCCCGCGCCGGCGGCGGTCACAAGCTTCAGATCGCGTCGCTGCGGGACACGAGTTGGTCGCCACCGTTCACGATTGCGGAGGGCACCGACTTCCTCGCCAACTGGGCCGACTTTCCATCCATCTTCGTGACGTCGACAGGCACGCTGGCGGCCCATTGGCTGCAACGCGGCATCGGAACGCCGTACGGCATTCAACTGCGTACTTCCACTGATGACGGCCGGACGTGGACCCGGCCGGAAACGCCTCATCGTGATACGGCGACCGGCGAGTTCGGATTCGTGTCGTTTTTCGAAGCGCCCGGCACCGGGCTCGGGCTCGTATGGCTCGACGGTCGTCGTCCTGTGAAAGGCGCCGGTCAGCCGGCGCACACTGAAGGCGGAAGCGGCATGGCCGTCAGGGCGGCGCTGGTCAAGAACGGCGTGCCCGGCGAGCAGGCCGTCGTCGATCCACAGGTCTGCGAGTGCTGTCAGACGTCGGCGGCCCGCACGTCCGACGGCGTGGTCGTCGCGTATCGCGATCGAAGCGACGCGAACATCCGGGACATCTCGGTGGCCCGCTTCGCCAACGGCCGATGGTCCGGGCCGTCAAACGTGCATGCAGACAATTGGGAGATCAATGGCTGCCCGGTCAACGGGCCCGTCGTGACTGCTCTGGGCGACACCGTCGCTGTGGCGTGGTTCACGATGGCCGGCGGCACGCCGCACGTGAGGGTCGCGTTTTCGTCGGACGGAGGCCGTCAGTTCGGGACGCCCGTTCAGGCGGACACGAACGTCACATTCGGCCGGCTGGGCGTGGTGATGCCCGCACCTGATCGGGTGTTGGTCTCGTCGATCGAACGGAGCAACGCCGGCGTCGAGCTTGTCGTCCGAGAAGTCACGCGAGATGGTCGCGCGGGCGCGGCCGTTGTGGTGGCGCCCTCGACTTCCGATCGGTCGAGCGGATTCGCCAGAATGGCGCTCACCGGAAAGCGCCTCGTCCTGGCATGGACCGAAGTCGGCCGCGGCGCGCCGACACGCGTCCGCGTCGCGAGTGCAGTGCTTCAATGACACGCGCCTTTCAAAACCAGCGCGCCATCTGGCGCGCCCCGCGGGAGCGGAGCGGGGGTTGGAGGGGTCCCCGCGAGCGACCGCGTGAGGGGGCCCGGTGGGACGCAGTCCCCCGGGTTGAAGAATGAGGATCAGGTTACCAGGCATCCTCGTCATCGTCGTCGGCCTGCTGTTCGTGGTGCCGTCTGCCGTCGGGTACTACACCGACTGGCTCTGGTTCCGTGAGCTGGGGTACGACGGCGTCTTTCTCCGGTCGATCAACGCGCAGTTCACGGTTTTCGTCGCGACGTTCCTCGCCGTTTTCCTCTTCATCTATCTCAACATCCGGCTCGCCGGGCGGGCATTCGTCCGGCCGCACATCGTGCTCGGCCGCGGCGTCGACGGCCAGCAGATCTCCGTCGACAGCCGGCGGCTGACGCGCCTGGCGCTGTGGGTCTCGCTCATGGTCGGGCTGGCGTTCGGACTGTCGGGCGCCAACGACTGGCTGGCCTGGCTCAGCGCCTTCCATGCGGTGCCGTTCGGCGATCGCGATCCGTTGTTCGGCCGCGACGTCGCCTTCTACGTGTTCACGTTTCCGGTGCTTCAGATCGTCCGCCAGCAGGCGATGATCACGACCGTCCTGACGCTGATCGGATGCGGCGTGTATTACGTTTTTTCCGGCAGCTTCGTCATCGAGTCCCGGTACGGCGTCGCGCTGTGGCCGCGGGTCAGGCTGATTCCGGCCGCGCGCCGCCACCTCGGCATCCTGGTGGCACTCATCTTCATCCTGATGGCGTGGGGCGCGTGGCTCGAGCTGCCCCGGACGCTCCTGTCACCGGCGCCCGCGACCGCAACGGTGGCGTTCGGCGCGTCGTACACCGACGTCCACGCCGGATTTCCATTTCTCCGCGCGACGCTGGTCATCCTCGTTGCCGGCGCCGGGCTGTCGCTGTGGTACGGATTCAGCCGGCGCGGCTGGCCGCTCGCACTCGCGGTCGGACTGTATCTCGCGGTCTCGGTGACCGGCGGAATCTATGCGGCGCTCCTGCAGAGCCTCATCGTCACGCCGAACGAGCAGGATCGCGAGCAGAAATACATCGTCCACAACATCGCCGCAACGCGGAAGGCGTACGCGCTCGATCACGTCGAAGAGCGCGAGTTGATGGGCGACGCGACGCTGACGCCGCAGGACATCGTCAGCAACGCGGGCACGATCGAGAACGTCCGGCTCTGGGACCATCAGCCGCTGCTGCAGACATTCGCCCAGATCCAGGAAATCCGGACCTACTACGACTTCATCAACGTGGACAACGACCGGTACACGATCGACGGCAAGTACCGCCAGATGATGCTGTCGGCCCGCGAGCTGAATCCGGAGAGCATCCAGAATCGCTCCTGGGTCAATGAGCGCCTTTTCTTTACGCACGGGTACGGCCTGACGCTCGGACCGGTCAACCAGGTCACGACACAAGGGCTGCCGGTGCTGTACATCCGCGACCTGCCACCGGTGTCCACCGTCAACCTCCGCGTCGATCAGCCGAGCATCTATTTCGGCGAGCTGTCGAACAGCTACGTGCTCGTCCGCACGCGGCAGCCGGAGTTTCACTATCCGCGTGGAGACGACAACGAAACGACGTACTACGAGGGAACGGGCGGCGTTCCGATCGGCAACTTCCTGCGGCGCTTGATGTTCGCGATCAAATTCGCCAACAGCGAGATCCTCGTCACCGGACAGCTCACGCCCGAAAGCCGCATCATGTTCCACCGGCGGATTGCCGACCGCGTCCGGGTCCTGGCGCCGTTCCTCTCGTACGATTCGGATCCGTACCCCGTCGTGAGCAACGGCCAGATCTTCTGGATTCAGGATGCCTACACCAGTACGGCGAACTACCCGTACGCCACGCCGGCGACGTGCCCCGCGGGCGTCTGCAACTACATCCGCAATTCCGTGAAGATCGTCATCGACGCGTTCAACGGCACGACGACGATGTATCTGGCCGAGCCGAACGATCCGCTGGCGCTCACCATCGCCAAGATCTTTCCGGGCATGCTCCGCCCCCTCTCCGGGATGCCGGCCGATCTCCGCCAGCACGTGCGGTACCCGGAAGACATCTTCGACATCCAGTCGAAAGTCTTCGCGACGTACCACATGACCAATCCACTGGTCTTCTATAACAAGGAGGACCAGTGGCAGGTGCCGGCGCTCGAGTCGGAACGGAACGCGACACCGATGCGCCCGTACTACACGGTGATGCGCCTGCCCGGAGAAAAGCGGACCGAGTTCATTCAGATGTTGCCGTTCACACCGCGCCTGAAAGACAACCTCTCGGCCTGGATGGTGGCGCGGAGCGACGGCGGACAGTACGGCCGGCTGGTGGTGTTCCAATTTCCCAAGCAGAAAATCGTTTACGGCCCCAAGCAGATCGCCGGGTTGATCAGTCAGGATCAGGTCATCTCGCAGCTCGTCACGCTCTGGAACCAGCAGGGATCGCAAGTTATCTGGGGCACGCTGCTCGTCATTCCGCTCAACGAGTCGCTGATCTACGTGCGCCCGTTGTATCTGCGCTCCTCCGAGGGCCGCATTCCCGAGCTCAAGCGCGTCGTCGTCGCCTATCAGAGCCGCATCGTGATGGCCGAGACGATGAACCAGGCGCTCACTCAGATTTTCGGACCGGCGATCGCCTCGGGCTTGTCACCCGACCGCCTCGAGAGCAGCGCGACATCCGTTATCAAGACGACGCCCGACCCGGCCGCTGCCGGCGTGACGGATGTTCCGCCGACCGCCGAGCCGACGTTCGCAGAGCTCCTCGACGAGGCGATCGCGCACCGCGACCGCGCCGAGAAGGCGCTTCGCGACGGCAATCTCGGGCTCTACGCCGAGGAGATGAAGAAAGTCGGGGAAATCCTCGACAAGATGAAGACGATCAAGAAGTAGGGCGGACTGATCTCCACGTCCGCCGTTCGGTCGCGGATTTGGGAACCAATCCGTTCGCGGACTTAGGGACCAGTCCGCGCTACGGTTTCACCACCTTCCCGCCTTTCATCACGAACGTCACGCGTCGCAGCTCCGAAATGTCCGTCAGCGGATTGCCGGCAACGGCGATGACGTCGGCAAAGCGTCCCGCCTGGAGCGAGCCGATGCGATCGGCGGCGCCGATCAGATCGGCGGCATTTTGCGTCGCGGCGAGGATGGCCTCGGCCGCGGGCATCCCCGCTTCCACCATGTAGCCGAACTCGCGCGCGTTCTCGCCGTGGTTCGACACGCCGGAGTCGGTGCCGAACGCGATCTTTACGCCGGCCGCGTACGCCTGCTTGAACATGTCCTGAATCAGCGGTCCGATCTTCGCGGCCTTCGCCTGCACGGTGGGGTGGAAATGGCCCGGAATCGTCGCCATCTCGGCAACCGTCTTGCCCGCGATGATGGTCGGGACCAGATAGGTGCCGCGCTCCTTGAACAGCTTGAACGTCTCGGCGTCCGCATAAGTGCCGTGCTCGATCGAGTCGACGCCGGCACGGATGGCCGCGTGGATCCCTGCCTTGCCATGCGCGTGCGCCGCGACCTTGAGGCCGAGCAGATGCGCGGCTTCGACGATCGCCCGCATCTCCTCGTCCGTGAACTGCTGCGCGTCGCCGGAATCGCCGATCGACAGCACGCCGCCGGTTGCCGTGATCTTGATGAGGTCGGCGCCGTACTTGTGCTGGTAGCGCACGGCCTTTCTCGCCTCGTCGGCGCTGTCGACGATGCCGTCCATCCACGTCGGCGCGGCCCAGAGGTCCGGACGCAGGCCTCCCTGATCGCCGTGGCCGCCGGTGATGCTGATGACCGTTCGCGCGGTCCACATCCGGGGCCCCTCGACGATTCCGGCTTCAATCGCCCGCTTCAACGCAACGTCCGCGCCGCCTTCTGCGCCGACATTGCGGATCGTCGTAAATCCGGCCTCGAGCGTCCGTTTCGCGTACACCGTCGACCGCACCGCATCGTCGAGCGGCGTCTCGGTCGCGGCCTTGACGATCGCATTGCCGGTTCCCTCGCCGGTGATGTGCGTGTGGCAGTCGATCAGTCCGGGAAGGACGGTCGACGAGCGGAGATCGATGACCTTCGCGCCCGGCGGCGTCTGCCAGCCGTCCTGCACCGCGACGATGCGGTCACCGGCGATGAGGATGCTCGCGCGTTCACGCGGAGCCGTGCCGGCGCCATCGATCAGCCGTCCGGCCTGAATCACGGTCTCGACCTTGACGGAGGATCCCTGGCCCGCTCCGAGCCAGGACAGGATCGCAATTAGTGCAACCGGTAACGTCCATTTCATGCCCGGAGTTTCCCACAATCAGGAGGGCCGCCATAATACTCACAGAGGTGGAGTGAACCAGGCCCGGGCCTCGTGCCCGGGCCTTCACCGTGAGCAGGGAATGGCGGAGCAGCGTCCCGATAGCGTCGTCAAAGAACGGCCGCAGACGGAGAAGAAGGAGCCGACCCTCTTCAAGGTCGTGCTCCTCAACGACGACTATTCGACGATGGAGTTCGTCGTGCAGATTCTCGAGGGCGTTTTCCAGAAGTCGCCCGCCGAGGCGTATCAGATCATGATGCACGTCCACGTCAACGGGCGCGGAATCGCCGGCGTCTATCCGTGGGAAGTTGCCGAGACCAAAGTGGATACCGTGATCGCGCTCGCCCGCAGCGCCGGATTTCCACTGAGGGCCATCACCGAGGAAGCCTAAGCACGCGTCAGGTCCTTGTCATACATCTGAAAACGACGTGCCATGACCGAAAGGGACGGCGTGTCAGTGTCAGGTGCGTGCCTGTGAACTGTGACACGTCATGCCCTTGGCTGGAGGGTCGTCGTGCGGGCCGACTCCGGAGCGACGCGACGGCGGCAGTCTGAAAAACGTTGCGGAAGAGGGCGACAGCGAGTGGGGATGGGGGTCCCCACGAGCGTTTGCCGAGACGAACTCTCTGGAGTGACGTTTTTCCGCGTCGCGGAGGTTGGAGGCCCGCACGACGACCTCCAGCCAAGGGCGCTCTCGGCACTGACGCGGTTTGCAGTGTTATTTGCCCACAGCAAACAGCTCGTTGTCGCCTCTGAGGAAAATCCTTCCGCGTGAGATCGCCGGCGAGGCAACGAAGTGCGAATAGAGCGGGTTGCGCGCGAGCACCTCGAATGTCCGCCCGGCCTTGAGCACTACCGTCTCGCCGGTTTCCGAGACGAGATAGAGGCGGCCGTCGCCCGCAACGGGTGACGCGGTGAAGATGCCGCCGGCGCGTTCCTGCCACACGCGCTCACCGGTTTTCGCGTCGAGGCAGGTGACGACGCCGAGCTCACCGGCCGTGTAGATGAGACCCTGATAGTGAACGAGCGATGAAATGTACGGCGCGCCCGTGGGCACGCGCCACGCGACGTGGCTGGCCGTGACGTCGCCCTGACCGCCCACGCGAATCGCCAGTGTCGGCCCCGATCGGTACCCCCGCGTCGTGTAGATCATCCCCTCGGCCAGCGTCGCCACCGGAATCGGGAACCGGTTGTCCTCGACGATGCGCCAGCGATCCTCGCCGGTATCGGCGCTGATCGCCTCGAGGCCCGCGCTCGTGTTGATCAGAATCTCGGGGCCGCGAGCGCCGTCGATGACGAGCGGTGTGCTGTACGACACGAGCGACGCCGGCCGATCGATTTTCCACTTGACGGCGCCCGTTCGCTTGTCGAGCGCGAGGACGTACGACGCAGAGCCACCGTGATAGCAGACGAGAATGACCGTGTCCTTGTAGATCACGGGCGAGCTGGCATGGCCCCACTGCAAATCGAAGGGCGCGTACTCGCGGCCAAGATGCTTCGTCCACAGCCGCTTGCCGCCGTGGTCGAGGGCGACGATCTGTCCCGTGCCGAACCACCCGATCACGACGTCCGCGTCGGTCGCCGGGCTCGGAGTCGCCAGGTTGTGCTTGTCGTGGACCGATGGCAGCGGACCTTCGGCGGGCACGGAATGCTGCCAGACCACGCCGCCGTCCGACCACCGGTACGCCGTCACGATGAAGTTGACGGACGCGGCGCTCGTCGCGCCGGTGAGATTCTTTTCGCCCGACTTCGCCGCATCGGCGCCCTGGACGAGGGCGGGATGGCTGCCATCGCGCCGCACCCCGGCGCCGGTCTGCGTGGTCACGTACACCTGGTTGCGCCACACCACGGGCGTCGAGACGCCCGCGCCACGGAGCGACGCCCGCCACGCGACCCCGTCCTTCGCGCTCCAGGTGAGCGGTAATCCGGTTTCCTGGCTGACGCCGCTCGCCTGGGGCCCGCGCCAGTGCGGCCAATCGTCCAGCGCCGCCACGGCATAGAGTTGAGCGCAGCACACGGCGAGCAGCGTACAAGCGATCAGGCGCATCGATGTCCTCGGTCGACCTCGCATTCTATAATCAAGCCGCCGCGACGACACCACCCGCGCCACATTCATATGTTCGAAGCCGCTGAACTCGGCAGCACGTTGCCCAAAGCGCTGTATCGCGCCCGGGCGCCGCGCCTCCGTACCGACCTCCTGGACGCGCAGCGCCGTCTTCGCGACGAGGCGCGCTTCCCCGTCATCATCGTCTTTGCCGGCGTCGACGGCGCGGGCAAGAGCGAAACGGTGCACCTCCTCAACGAATGGATGGATCCGCGCTGGCTCGTGACGACGGCCTTCGGAGAGCCGTCCGACGAAGAACTGGAGCGTCCGGAATTCTGGCGCTACTGGCGGGCGCTTCCGCCGCGCGGCCGCGTCGGCTTCTATCTGAGCTCCTGGTATTCGGGTCCGCTGCTCGATCGCGTCTATCGCCGCATCAAACCCGCCGAGTTCGATGACCGGCTGAACCGCATTGCGCAATTCGAGCATGCGCTCGCCGAGGATGGCGCGCTCATCCTCAAGTTCTGGATGCACCTCAGCCGCGGCGCGCACCGCAAACGGCTGAAGAAGCTCGAGAACGATCCGCTGACCCGCTGGCGCGTGAACAAGCTCCAGTGGCGTCACTGGCAAATGCGCAACAAGTTCATCGTCGCGGCCGAGCGCATCATCGAGCGGACCAGCACCGGCCGCGCGCCGTGGACGATCGTGGAGGGACTCGACCCGCGCTATCGGACGATGACGATCGTCACGGCGATCCGCGACGCGATTCGCGACCGCCTGTCGGCGGCGCCTCCGCCGCGCGAGGAGAGCGAGTCTTCGAGCGCCGGAGCGCGGGCGAGCGGGGGTGGGGTCTCCGCGAGCACTAAGAAAAGAGGACAGCGACGCCCGGCCAAAGGGCGCACGATTCTCGAGCACCTCGACATGTCGCAGAAGATCGGCAAGGACGCGTTCGAGAAGCAGCTCGAGGAGCGCCAGGGCCGGCTCAACCGCCTGCACCGCAAGAGCGCGACCAAGGGCATCACGACAATCCTCGTCTTCGAGGGCTGGGACGCGGCCGGCAAGGGCGGCGCCATCCGGCGCGTGACCGGCGCGCTCGATGCGCGCGCGTCACGGGTGGTGCCGATCGCCGCGCCGACCGACGAAGAGCGGGCGCATCACTATCTCTGGCGCTTCTGGCGGCATCTGCCGCGCCAGGGCCTCGTGACGATCTTCGACCGCAGCTGGTACGGGCGCGTCCTCGTCGAGCGCGTCGAGGGCTTCGCCACACCAGCCGAGTGGCAGCGGGCGTTCCGCGAGATCAATGCGTTCGAGGAACAGCTCGTCGATCACGGGATCGTGCTCGTGAAGTACTGGCTGCACGTCACGCCTGAGGAGCAGCTGCGCCGCTTCAAGGATCGTGAACGGTCCTCGTTCAAGAGCTGGAAACTCACCGACGAAGACTGGCGCAACCGCGGCCGGTGGAACGACTACGCCGCGGCAGTGAACGAGATGGTCGAGCGCACGAGCACGTACTTTGCGCCGTGGACGATCGTCGAGGCGAACGACAAGTACTTCGCCCGGATCAAGGTGCTCGATACCGTCTGCAATCGGCTGACGAAAGCGCTGAAATGAGGCTCGGAGCCCCGGAGACGCGGAGGCTCGGAGGCTGGTAGCAAGAACCTTTGAACTTCCCGGCTTCCGAGCTACTTGCCCCTTTCCACCCCAACCAGCTTCCAGCCCTGGCCCGTCCTCGAAAAGAACACCTGCACCGGCGTTTTCCACGATTGATGCGATCCGCCGGTCGCGGCGATCTCGATCTTGAGGTATGTGCCCGGCGCTGACGGCAGACCGGCGGGCGCGCGGAGCGAACCGGCGCCCGACGTCTCGCCGATCCGGCGCGACTCCTGCGTGAGGTTGTCGAAGGTCGACCAGACCGCGTGATAGCCGCCCGGAACGTCCGCGATCTTCGCGGCCACCGCCGCGTTCACGAACGTCAGGTCGCCCGTCTCCGACAGCGCGAACTCGACCAGCGGATTCACGCCGGCGAGCCACGTGCGCAGCACTTTGTCGCGGCGCTTGATCAGCGTCGCGGTGATGTAGTCGGTCGCGCGCGGATCCGAGTACTTCGCCTTCTGCACGATCGCGCGGATGATGTCGTCACTGAAGCGCGACACGATCCGCGCCGCCCAGAACGCGTCGTCAGCGCGCATGTTCCGGAAGGCGGGATTCGGGTACTCCGGCTTCCACGGCTCCGCCTCGAAGAAATCGCCCTCGAACCGGCCGACCGATGCCGGGACTTTGGGGTACGTGTAGTGGAGCCAGGGACGCGTGTACAGGCCCAGCGTAGCGAGCGTCAGCCAGCCGGGCTTCGACTCGAAGATGTACTCGTTGCCGGGGCGGTGCCGCTGGGCAAACACGGTGCCGCTGCCCATGATCGACCCGAAGTCGAACATGTAGTGCTTGACGTAGTTGCGGCCGCCGTCGGCCGTGAGGAAGTCGAGGCTGTTCACGCCGCGTGAGTCGTCGTGATTCAGCCACGCGCCGAAGACGCGCGCGCCGCGCAATTCGCGGCGGTGCTCGTGCGGCACGATGTCGTTCGGATCGTCGGGTCTCGTACCGTAGTAGCGGAAGTTGCCGAGCGGCTTGCCGGCAGCGAACCGGCTGGCCAGCACCCGGAACCTGCCGTTCGGCATCCTCGCCGCACGCTCGTACACCTTCTCGAGATCGAGCTTCGTGAGGGCGCGCTTCTCGCCGATCAACGGATCGAAGACCTTCGCGCCCGGCGCGATCACGACTGTCGCCGGATCCAGCTCGGCGATGTAGACCTCGACCGTGTGATAGCCCAACGCGTGATAGAAGGCGGTGCCGATGATCTCGGCACCGGTCGCCATTTCGGGATTCGACGGGGGATCGAACTCAATCTGATACGTCCAGCCGCTCTTGTCTTTCATGCGAAACCCGGGCTGCACGCCGCCGGACTTCCCCGCCGAGACGACCCAACCTTCCAGCGACACGGCGGGCAGTGAGTCGGGTCCGCGCACGATTTCGTCAATCGACAGCTGGCGCCGGCCGATGCGATTGGTGAACCAGCTCGAGTCGGGCACTTCGTCGATCGTGTTCACGTTCATCGCGCGGACGTCACGCTCCTCGCCTGGTCCGGCGAATGTGTTGACCACGAAGTCGTAGCCGTTCGAATCCTCGACGAGGCCGGTCTTCGACGCATCCAGCGACGTGTCGTCGTCAATCCAGATCGGGTCGTCCGGAAAAAACTTCGGCGGCGCCGAGGCCGCGACCGTCACGGCCGCCGCAAGCACGGGCACGAGCACGCTGCTTCGGAGCGCGCGGGTGAAGCTCCGGTCCGCGGGGGCGAAGCCCCCCGGATCTTGATTAGAAGATTCCACCAAACACAATGTGGAGGTGTTTGCCATCGGCGCTGCCAAATGCCGCATCGACGCGTATCACGATGCCGGTGTCCGTATTGAAGCGGAAGCCGATCCCGTAGTCGTGCTCGAGCGACTTGAAATTGAGATCCTCGCGGCGGACCGCAACCTTTCCGGCGTCGTAGAAGATCGCGGCGTCGAATGCCGACCAGATCTCCCAGCGATATTCGCCCTGCAACAGCATCGAGTGCTGGCCGCGGAAGCGGTACGCGCGAAAGCCGCGCAGCGTATCGTTGCCGCCGAGCGTCGGCAGCAGGAAGAACGGCACGCGCTCGGTCTCGCCGACATCGGTCGTCGAGACGCGGATCCGTCCGGCAAGCACGCGGCGCTCGGCGAGAAAGCTGACGAACTGCCGCAGCTCCACGTCGACGCGGTTGAAATCCAGGGCCCGGTCGCGTTGATTGTCGTAGTGACTGACGTCAACCCGGTAGTAGCCGCCTTTTCTGGCATTGAGCGGCTGGCGATAGTCGAACGTCACGTGACCGAGCGTCCGCACGAACTCGTGCTCGGCCTGTAATCCCGGTGCGCTGACAGCATCGAAGATGTCCTCGATCGACGGCAGCCGGCGATTGCGGCCGCTGCTGGTTGTTGGTGACATGAACTCGACGCCGCCACCAAAAATCAGAGGGCGGATGGGCTGCACGAGCAGCTGACCGCCGCTGTACCACCCGTGGACGTCGAACGTCACCTGATTGCTGCGCAGCGAGTCGGGACCGAGACCGAAGAACTCTTCCCGCGGGTAGTCGTATTTGCGCACGTACCCTTCGACGGACACGCGGTCCGCCGGCCCGAGGGGGTAGCGCGCACGCGCCTCGAGCGCCCAGTATTTTTTCAGAGAACCTGCGGCCCAGAGATCGACGCTGCCGCGGCCGTTGACCAGCGACCGATCGCGGTAGCCGCCGCCGTACGCGAACCCGCTGCCGGTCGTGAGACTGCCGAACTTCGCATAGACGCCGTCCCTGTTCAACAGCGGCAGGACGCGTCCTTCGACGAGATCCATGGTTCGTTCGAGCCCGTTTTCCTCGTACGGCTTGGCGTTGCGCTGTTTCTCTTCCCGTTCACGCTGGAGCTGCTCGGCTCGCGTCTGCGGTTCGGTGGTCGTCTGGGCCGCCGCCGGCGACGCGACGACCAGCGCGCACACGAGCATCGTGAGACGTCTCGAGAGCATCAGGGGTACGGCCGCATTGTATCGAGAATCACCGAGCAGACCTGTCGAGCCATAGCTAGAGTGCGCGAAGACGCAGTAGCTCTACCGAAGTTGACCTCCCGAGGACCGCCGCGTAAGCTGTTCCGACCCTAGAGGCAGCTTCGAATGAGCCGCGGTCTCCCCAGACTGCTCATCGCGCTCGTGTTGCTCTGCCTCGCCGCGGCACCCGCTGTCGCGCAGACGGGCGGCGCGACCCGCTCGCCGGCGCGGTCACCGATCAGAACGACGCCGTCGTCCCTGGCGTCACCGTGGTCGTCAAGAACAACGCCACCGGCGTCAGTCTCCCACCCGTCACGACGAATCACGCGGGACTCTACTCGGTGGCCGCGCTCGATCCGGGGACGTATACCGTCACGTTCTCGCTGTCGGGATTCAAGGCCGGACCGGTGACCGAGGCAGTAGCGGTCCACGCGCGAACGCGCCGGAACCGGGCGAGCCGATCGGGATCGGTCGCAAACGCATCCGGGAGAATCTTCAGCGCGACGTCGCGGTTGAGCTTGGGGTCCCTGGCCCGATAGACCCGGCCCATGCCACCGGCGCCAATCAGCTCGAGAATCTGGTAAGGCCCGAGCAAATCACCGGACTTCAGCCCGGTTTCGGCGTCCCCTTTCACGCGACGCGAGGAGGGAGCGTCCATGGCGCGGCGATGTCGCGGTCGTGGATTGTACCTCCTGCCGCGGCCGCCACCGGATCGATTCGGCTACACGAACAGGCCCGCTGGCGAGTAGATTGGTCTTGACCACGTCTTCATAGAGGGCCCCATCATGCCGAACCCAGATTCCAGCGCGGCAACATCCGGCCAATCGTCGGGAATCACCCGCGTGCTCCGCATCTTCGGCGACGTATCCGCCGAGGAAACACGGGACGTGCTGCTGATGTTCTCGACCATCTTCATGCTGCTCGTGGCCTACTACGTCCTGAAGACGGTGCGTGAGCCGCTCATTCTGGCCACGGGCGGCGCGACGCTCAAGTCGTACGCCGCCGGCGTCCAGGCGGCGGTGCTGCTGGTGTACGTGCCGCTCTATGGCATGTTGGCGGCGCGCCTGCCGGTCCAGAAGCTGGTGACCTGGGTAAACCTCGGGATGGTCGCCTGCATTCAGTTCTTCGTCCTGACCGGTCTCGCCGGTTTTAGCTTCGTGGGGTTCGCGTTTTTCGTCTTCGTCGGAATCTTCAGCCTCACCCTGATCGCGCAGTTCTGGTCGTTCGCCAACGACATCTACCGGAAATCGGAGGGCGACCGGCTCTTTCCCATCATCGCGGTCGGCGCGACTGCCGGCGCGCCGCTCGGCGCCCAGCTCGCCTCGCAGCTGTTTTCGCGCGGCGTGAGCCCGTGGATGATGATGGAAATCTCGACCGTTTTGCTCCTGGTGCACACGTGGCTCTACAGGTGGGTGCGCCGCCAGCGCACAGGCGAGGGCCGCCCGAAGGAGCAGCAGAGCGCCAACGGCTTCGCGCTCGTCGCCCGCAGCCCCTATCTCCGGTTGATCGGGCTGCTCCTCATCGTGCTGAACCTCGTCAACACGACTGGCGAATACATCCTGGGTTCCCTGGTGACCGCTCGCGCGGACGTGCTCGCAGCCGGCGCGGCTGGGGTCAGCAAGGGCGCATTCATCGGCCAGTTCTACGGCGACTATTTCTTCTGGGTGAACATCATTTCGGTGGTCCTGCAGATGTTCGTGGTCTCGCGCCTCGTGAAGTGGCTCGGCATGGGCGGTGTGCTGTTCGCGTTGCCGGTGGTCGCCTTCGGCGCGTACGGACTCGTGATGTCCGGCGCAGCCATGAGTCTGGTCCGCTGGGTGAAGACGGCCGAAAACGCCACCGACTATTCGGTGATGAACACCGCCAAGCAGATGCTGTGGCTGCCGACGACGCGCGAGGAAAAATACGCGGGCAAGCAGGCGATTGACACGTTCTTCGTCCGCTTCGGCGACATGATCTCGGCCGGCGTCGTCTTCGTCGGCACGCAGATGGCGCTCACGACGTCGCAGTTTGCGGGTGCGAACATCGGATTCGTCCTGCTGGCCCTGGTGGTCGCGACGCTGCTCTTGCGCGAGTACCGGCACGTAACCGGCGCGGGAGTCGAAGCCGCGCGGCCGTCGACGCAACTCGCGGAGGCGAAGAGCTAGGCGATGAGGCTGTGAGGCTCGGAGGCCCGGAGGCGATGAGGCCATGAGGCCATCAAAAAGATCTGGCGATTAGGACGAAAAGTATCACTGAGCCTCAAGAGACTCGGCCAGCCTGAACAGCGCGACCTGAATGCCGCGGTAGCGATGCGCGAGGCGATTGACCACATTCGCGCGGAGAAACCCTAAGCGGGACGCCAGGATAAGTAAGTACTCGACCTCGCAAGAGGAGCTTCGGGCGACGTGAACGAACCGGCAGTAGTCAGGCGTTGTCGGACGCGCTGATCCTTCGACCAGATTGCACGGCACGGACACGGCGGCACGACGAATCTGGATCTGCAAGCCGAACCGTTCCTCCGTGGGCAGGTCGGCCGTCACGCGATAGACCTCAACAACTAGTTCGTCGGCTTCCTGGAAGGCCCGCAGCTTTTTGTGGTCTCGAATCATGCCGTCGGTTAAGCAACCGGCATGCCCGGCAACACCATGGAAATCCTTGGAGATCTTGTGGAGACGTTGCAGATTCCGCAATCTGCCAAGCGTCTTGAGATCGCAGTTTCTGCGTACTACCCATCGCACCGCCTCATCGCCTCATGGCCTCATCGCCTCCCGGCCCACGCGCCTCCGCGCCTCATCGCCTCATCGCCTCCGCGCCTCTTAGCCTCTCTTCTCACCATCCACATCCACCACCGGCATCTCCGCCGATACGCGCAGCTGCTCGAGCGCGTGCTCGGGCGACGTGCGCGCGGACGGTCCGCGGGGCGCGACGTCGACGACTTGCCACAGGCGGGCGAGAATCGGCGGCGGAAGGACGCTTTCGAGATACTCGAGCGCGAGTCCGCGGAGGCCCGCGTTCGGCGAGCGGATGCCGCGCAGCGCGACCTGGAGCGGCTCACGCGGCAGGACCGTCGCGAGCAGCGAGAAGACATGTTCCAGGTTGCGATGGCGGAGATCCGTCGGGTCGTCGGCGGGTTCCTCGTCGCGATCGGGTTGATCGATCAGCCGGTGCCCTTGCCAGACCTGGAGCGGCACGGACAGCTCGCGCTCGACGACCCCGAACATGTGCGCGGCGTTGACGGTGAGCGATGGATCCTTGATCAACAGCCGATCGATCGCGCGGCCGCACTGATATCGCACTTCGAAGCGGCTGTCGTCGAGACCCCGCACGAGCCCGTCGAGCGCGCGATCGGATCCGATGGTCCCGAGAATGCGCGGAATGCGCCGGCGCACGGCAAAATCAGTCGCCGGATCGAGCAGCACGTCGATGAGCAGCCCGACGTGGGCCGGCGCGACCCGCTCGAGGACCCGGCGCGCGCTGGCGACGAGATCGTCCCAGGCGAGCAGCTCGATCGTCTGGGCGACCTGCGCCCGATCCGGCCTCGTCAGCCGCGCAAGCGCGGCGTTGACCCGTACACGGTCCCCTGACCTGAGCTCGACGAGCAGCCGGATTCGCGGATCCTCGCGACGCAGCGGCTGCGTCATGACCACCGTCTTGTGTTCCTTCGTTTCCGGCGGCGGCGGCGCGGCCGGCAAATCGAGCATCGTCCAGGCCGTCTCGGTCCCGAGGATGACCGGCGTCAGCTCCGCGTGTTTCACGAGCTGGCGCTCGACGACGGACAGATAGAGCCGATCGAGACGGCGGCCGATCCACAACGACCAGGCAAAGAGCACGATGACGGCGCCGAGGAGCTCGTTGGTGAGGAACGCGACGCTCGTGAAGAGAAGCAGCTGCACGATCGCGGCGCCGAGCGCTTCGCCGGCGCGATCGCAGGTCACGTCGATGAACGTCTTCGTGCGGCGGCGCTCGGCGACGTCCATCGGCACGAAAAAGAGCTCGTAGCCGCTGCGGAAGAGCGAGTTGCGCAGCACGGCCTCGATGGCACGCGCGATGCCGACGAACGGCCAGACGGGAAACAGCAGCGCAATCCCGCTCGCGAGGCCGACGCCCACCGGAAGCGTCAGCATCGTCCGGCCGATCCCGAGCTTCTGGATCGCGCGGCTGGCGCCGGTCTGGGCGATGAAGGACAGGATCTGAATGACGCCGTAGAACGCGGCGAAGAATTGCAGCAGGGAGGGACCCGTCTGCATCGCGAGCGTGACGCGCCATTTGAGCAGGTAGTCGAGCACACCCGCCCCGGCCGTGACGAGGATCACCATCACCGCGATCGTCCGGAGATGCGGCGAATCGCGCAGCGCCTTGAATTCGAAGACGCGGTCGGATGGCGCGTCGGTTGACGGCAGCAATACCGGCGCTCTGCCAAGCCACACGACGCCGACGGCGCACAGCACGTGCAGCGCGGCCAGCATCAGCAGGACCGCATCGACCGGCAGCATGAGCGCAAATCGCGCCGCGGCCAATCCGCCCAGGACGCCGCCAACGGTCCCGGCGGCGGCGATCCTGCCAAAGCTGTCGCGCGCGCTGCGGGGATCGAATCGCTCGCCGACGATCGACCAGAACCCCGACATGAGCAGCGCGACGAAGCCGGCGACGTGGAGATAGATCAGTACCGCCACCCACGGCTGCCGGCTCGACAGACGCCATTCGATCGCGTGACCGGCCGCGCTCAGCAGAAACCCGATGGGCACGACGACGCGCGGGCTGAATCGATCGAGGAGCCTCGCGAAAATGGGCACCACGAAGACGACGGGAACGGCCGTGGCGGCGACCATCAGGGGCAGCGCCGTCGTCGGCCAGACCGCCAGGAAGGCGGCATCCCGAAACGCTTTCGCCGCGACCTGATGCCCCAGCATCAGGAACGCGGTTCCCATGGCAAGACGAGTGATGCCCCGGGTGGTCACAGCTGCATCACATCAGATTTTCTGGACGACCGGTGGAGTATGTGTCGCCGGCTGCGCCGATGCGCGGAGCGTCGACGTCGGCGGCAGATGATGATCCCACCAGGCTGTCGCGTCTTCAGCGGTCCAGTCCGGCACGCCGGAGGCCGCCAGCTGCGCCGACACCTCGGCGGCGCTCACCGGTCTGGCGCTGGGCATCTTCTCGAGGCATTGCATGACGATTCGCTCGAGCGCGGGAGCAATCGGCAGCTCGGTCCGCACCGACGGTGGATCCGGCCGTTCCTGCACGTGCTTGAGCGCCACGCTCATCGGGTTGTCATCCTGAAAGACAAGCGTCCCCGTGAGCAGGAAATAGGCGACGCAGCCGAGCGCGTAGATGTCAGCCCGGACGTCCACGTCGGCCTGCCCCATCGCGATCTCCGGCGCCATGTACGCGGGCGTGCCAGTGGTGACGCCTTCCATCGTGAGCTGCGTCGCGTTGACGGGACCCACGAACTTCGCCAGGCCGAAGTCGAGCACCTTGACGAAGTCGAACTGAAGTCCGAGCTTGCACAACATGATGTTCGACGGCTTCAGGTCGCGGTGCACCAGCCCCTGCTGATGCGCCTCCTCGAGCGATTCGCACGTCTGACGCAGAATCGCGATCACACGCGGCGCCGGCACGGGACCGAAATTCTCGACGAGCTCCTGCAGGCTGATGCCGTCGAGGAGCTCCATCACGTAGTACCAACGCCCATCCTTCGACGTACCGAAATCGTACAAGTACACGGTATGCGGCGACTGTAAGCTGGCAATGACGTCCGCCTCGCGCCGAAAGCGCTTCAGCGACGTCTGCGCTTGCCGGGCCGAGGACCCCGAGAACGCCTCGGCTTTGATCAGCTTGATCGCCGCGGCACGGGCGAGCATCTGATGCGTCGCGCGCCAGACCTCGCCCATACCACCCCGCCCGATCGGCGCCACGAGACGGTAGCTGCCGAGATCGGCAGCCTCCTGCGCGGCGATCGTGGTCCCATAGATCCGGCGGCCAATGTAGAACGCCAGGATCGCGAGGAGATAGTTGATCGTCGGCCAGGCGGCCACCGCTCCCCAGGGAACCGGCGGGAAATGAAAGCGCCAATGGTTGATCGCATACGCAAGCGGCCACATCGTCGCCGCCGCGAGGGCCGCGACCAGGGTCCAGATGGGACGGTTCGGAATGATCGCGCCGACGGCCACGATCCACGGACCCATCGACGAGAGACCGAGAACAGGCTGATCCGGATGCAGCGGCCATGAGGTCTCGACCATCGCGATCGCGAAGGCCACCAGGATCTCGAAGAACATTCCCAGGCCCAGCAGCGTCGACGGCGTAGCCAGCTTGTAGCGCTCCAGGACGAAAATCCCGACGCCTGTCAGTACCGACGCCAGCGACACCAGCCGGTTGACCGGATCGGCCAGCACCGACGCCAGCTGAGGTTGGGCGAACTGCTGAAAGATCTGGACGAGCACGATCAGCGCGGCCATGTAAATCGACACCAGCGCCAGGCGGTAGGCCGCGTCGCTCAGCAGCTTGGGCGGGAGCCGGAAGGCGCCGATTGCCGGAGGCGCGCCGTCGGTGGCCGCCATGGTCGCCGCGTGTGTCCTGACGTCAGCGTCGACGATGTGTGCCATGAGTGGCTTTCAGTGGTTCGACCGTCCGGGCCTCACGACGAGCGGCCGGCCGAACGCGCGCTCGAACCTCCGCCCGAGGTCGCTCGCGCGCCACGCCGGCAGCAGCGGCACCGACACGCGGACGTCGCTGCCGACGCGGCAGGACACCGTGATCGGGAGGCCGCGCGGGCATCGGCGCTCGATCTCGTCGGCGAGCGCGAGCAGAATGGCGCCGCGGTCGAGCTTCGCCTGATCCGACGGCGCGACCAGCGGACTCAAAGTCGTCGAGTCCGCGTGACGATCGCCGGCGCGGCGAACCAGGGCCGAGACGAACGCCAGTTCCTCGTGCGTGAACCCGTTGAGCTCGGTCACGAGCAGGATGTCGGCGACGTGCTCGTGACGATTGAAGTAGTCGAGGCTCGTTCCCAGATCGAGCAGGCGGGCGCCGTGATCGATCGCTTCCACGATCCGCGGTTTCGCCAGCGGCTCGAGCGAGCGCACGAGCGCGGCCGCGACCGCCCGGCGGCGACGCGCCGCCTCGGGGTTCCAGCCATCGAACCGCGACATCAGCGACGCGAGCGATGCCTCCTTCACGAGCTTCGGCGAGGCGATGCCGAC
>Ga0114129_10000908_pt1 | contig 38524 bp, 35 predicted proteins | sample RhiMetdeltSRZDD1_FD_80071 | JGI IMG/M metagenome (GOLD analysis project Ga0114129, IMG submission 80071) | Populus rhizosphere microbial communities from Tennessee, USA - Rhizosphere MetaG P. deltoides SRZDD1 (version 2) (version 2) | ecosystem: Host-associated > Plants > Roots > Rhizosphere >...
AGAGCGGCTCGACATCGATCTCGCTGATCACCGCCCCGAGCCCCGACAAGCGCCCGAGCGACGCCTCGTAGGCTGCTGCCGAACTGTTGTCGCCGAAGAATATCCGCTGCCCCGGGATCGGCACGCCGATGCGCACATGTTTCGGCGTGGTTCCGATCGCGCCCAGCGGCCGCGCGCGCGAGAACGGGTCGGCCGCATCGGGACCCGCCATGACGGCAAGCGTCTGAAAAGCGTCATCGACCGTCAGCGCCAGCACCGAGACGCAGTCGAGCGTGCGGCACGCTGGCACCACGCCGGCGATCGAGACGAGGCCGAGGCTCGGCTTCAGCCCGACGATGTTGTTGAGGCTCGCCGGCACCCGGCCCGAGCCGGCGGTGTCGGTGCCAAGCGCAATCGGGACCATTCCGGCGGCGACCGCAATCGCCGAGCCGGAGCTCGAGCCGCCGGGAATGAGCTTGGCGTTGAAGGGATTGCGGGGAATGCCGTAGGGCGAACGAACGCCGACGAGACCGGTCGCGAACTGGTCGAGATTGGTCTTGCCGATGATGACGGCGCCCGCCTGCTTGAGCCGGGCCACGCAAGTCGCGTCCTCAGCCGGTTGATAGGTGAAAGCCGGGCAGCCAGCCGTCGTCGGCATGCCTTTCACATCGATATTGTCCTTCACCGCGACCGGCACGCCGTACAGCGGTCGATCCATCCGGCCCGCATCGGCGAGCGCTTTTGCTTCCGCAATGACCTCGTTCTCGTCGCGAAGGGTGATGAATACGGCCGGATCGCCGTAGTCGCGAATGCGCGCAAAGCTGCGCGCCACCGTCTCTGCGGGCGTCACTCGTCTCGCGCGATGAGCTTCGACGATTTCGCTAACGAGCTGCGTCACGATGCGTTTCTGTGAATTGGCTTTTCACCCTACACGCCGCCTTCGCTGTCGGCCACGCTGATTGTATGCCCGCTCACAACCCCTCCAGCGGGTACCGCGAAAAGTCGTAGCCCTGCTTGACGACGAACTCGAGCAGGAACGGCGCGCCGGATTCGGTAACGCCGACCGCTTCCTTGATCGCGCCGACGATCTCAGCCGGCTTCTCGACCCGGCGCGAGGCGACGTTGAGGCCCTCGGCGACCTTGGCGTAATTGCCGCCGACCAGCATCGCGCCGTACTTCTTGGTCGCGAGCTTGAGCACGTCGCGCTCGGCTGCCATCACGCCGTTGTTGAACACCACCGTGAGGATTCCGATGCGGTTGCGCGCGGCGGTCTCGATGTCGAGGCCGGTCATGCCGAAGGCGGCGTCGCCCATCACGTTGATGCAGAGCTTCTCCGGCGACGCGAGCTTGGCGCCCATCGTAATGCCGAGGCCATAGCCGAGCTGGGTCGACTTGCCCCAGCCCATGTAGGAGCCGGGCGTGGTCGTCTCCCAGAATGGATGCAGCTGCTCGCGCGGGCTGCCGGAATCGTGCGTCATGATGACGTTGTCGCGGTCGACCGTGCGCAAAAGGTCGCGGATCACGCGATACTGGTTGATCGGCACTTCGTCGGAGTCGAGGTGTTTGGCCCATTCCGCCAGCCAAGTCTTCTTGGCGGCGGCGACCTCCTCCTTGAGCGAGGCGAGCGCATTGCCGCCGCCGCCGCGCTTCTGCCGGCCGACTTCGGCAATCAGCGCGTCGAGCACCAGCGCGGCGTCGCCGACCAGCGCGTGATCGGCGCGATAGTCCTTGTTGATGTCGCCGGCGTCGTTGGTGGAATGGATCACGGTCTTGCCGGGCGGCATGCCGGGCCCGAACGAGGTCTTGGTGAGGCTCGAGCCGACGGCGAGCACGAGATCGGCGCGCGCCATGAACTCTGTGTACATCTTCGGCCGCGAGCGCGTCGACGAGCCGAGCGCAAGCGGATGGCTGTCGGGGAGCGCGCTCTTGCCCGGATTGGTGCAGGCGACCGGCGCCGGAACAAGCTCGGCGAGCGCAGCGAGCCGGTCGCTCGCTTCGGCGTAGAGCACGCCCTGCCCGGCCCAGATCAGCGGATTCTTGGCGGCCAGCAGCATGCGCGCCGCTTCCTTAACCGCGTCCGGATCGGGCGCGGTGCGCACGTGCGGCACTGGCTTGTAGTCGAGCTCGCCTTCAAACGTCGCCTCGAACACGTTGATCGGCACCTCGACCAGCACCGGGCCGGGCTTGCCGCTGCGCATGGCGTGATAGGCGCGCCGCATCAGCTCCGGCAGCTCCTGCACCGAATGGGCGAGCGCCGACCATTTGGTAACCGGCTGGTAGACCTGCGCGGCGCGGAAGGTCGGGCGGTTGTACTGCCGGTCCGGCGCGAACCCGCCCGGAATGACCATCAGCGGCACGTTCTCGGAATAAGCCTGGGCAACGCCGGGAAACGCGTTCTCGATGCCGGGGCCGTGCTGGGCCGCGAACACGCCGTTCTGCCGGCCGCGGCGGATGCGCGAATAGCCGTCGGCCATGCCGACGCCGACGCGCTCCTGCCGGCACAGGATCGGACGGATGCCGATCGCGGCGCAGGCCTCGATCAAGGCATTGCGCGGGTAGCAGGCGAGGAAGTCGGTGCCCTCGCGCTTGAGAATCTCGGCAATGACGTCGGCGCCTTTCATGGGGGGATTCCTGGCTCGTGTGCTTTGTCATTGCCGGGCTTGACCCGGCAATCCATCCGTTTTCGCAAAAGGATGGATGCGCGGGTCAAGCCCGCGCATGACGGTGGAGGACGTTATTCCGCCGCCACCGGCGCGTCGAGGCGCACGCGCTCGAGCATGGTCTCGGCGAACGGCGCGCCCTTCGGCGTCTCGCAGCGCGCCGAGCGCACCCGGAAGCTGTCCGGGCGCATGCCAGGCAGCGGCTTGCCGGCGGCGTGATCCTTGAGCGCCTGCAACAGCAGGCGGCGGATCTTGACGATGGCGGCGTCGCTCGCCAGTAGGTACTCGGCGGTGCGGTCGGCGATCGGCCCCATCGATTCCTGGATGGCGCAGTCCTGGGTGCCCAGCCCCTTCATGCCGGTATACGATTCCCCGCTCGCCTGCCGCGCCCGGTCGATCAGATAGTCGTTGGCCTTGTTGCGGACGGCGATGTCGGTGCCGGGGATATTCTCGGTGTGGATGCCGCGCCAGCTCTTCTCGCGCTCGATGTCCTTGTCGGTGAGCGCCCGGCCCGGGTGGAAGTTGATGCTGTAGAGCATCGTGTTCTCGTCGTCGATCGGCGCCCAGACGTGGGCGGCATGCACGGCCGACGAGATGATCTTGTGGAACGGCATCAGCATCACGTTGATGTTCCAGGAGATGGTGCCGGTGCCCATGTCGCGGCCGGTGCCGACGATGAAGCCGAAATCGGTGGGCATGACCTCATAGAGCGTCGCCACGACCTTGCGGCTGTGCTCGGCGTCGCCGCCGTGCAGGAATGACAGGTGCGTCGCATCGAAGCCGCCTTCGACGCCCTGCAGCCAGTTGCACTCCTGGATGTGCCGGGTGGCGAAGCGGTGCGAGCCCGGCACCTGCGTCCATTCCAGGTCGGGGAATTCCGGCCTGTGCTGCGCGGGCCCCATGTAGGTCCACACCACGTCGCCGCGCTCGATGCAGGGATAGGCCTTCACATTGATCTCGCTCAGGACTTGCCGGAGCTGCGCTTCGTTCATCTGCGGAACGCAGGGCGCGTCGAGGCAGCGGCCTTCGACGTCGAATTTCAGGCCGTGATAGACGCAGCGCAGGCCGCCTTCCTCGTTGCGGCCGTAGAACAGCGACGCCGTGCGATGCGGGCAGCGTTCGTCCACGAGCCCGACGCGGCCCTGGGTGTCGCGGAACAGGACCAGGTTCTCGCCCATGAGCCGCACGCGCACCGGCGGGCAGTCGGGCTTGGCCACCTGGTGCGAGAACGCCGCCGGAATCCAGTAGCGGCGCATCAGCTCGCCCATCGGCGTCCCCGGTCCGACCCGGGTCAGGCGTTCATTGTCTTCGCGCGAGAGCATCGGCGATCTCCTATTCCACTCGAACCAACGGCCTCAACTCACTGTCAGGACGACACTGGCGAGGTCGCTCGTATCACTATTCAGTCCAGCCCCAAAATGGTCTTCAGCCGCACCACGACCGGCTCCGGCGTGGCCAGGATCTGCTGCGCCAGAACCTGCTGGTCCCGCCAGGAGATCGGCTCCATCCAGAGCTTGCGCTGGACGAGCTCGGCGACGAAGGCCGGATCGGCCATGGTCTGGGCATAGGCGTCGCGCAGCGCCGCGAGGCGGTCCGGCGGAATGTCTCCCATGGCGACCCAGGCGCGGCCGAGCGCCGCCGATCCCGCAATGAGCCGCACCAGGGCGAGATCCTCGGCGGATTTCAGCATCTCGGTAACGACCGGCACGTCCGGCAGACGCGGATCGCGCTCCATCGCGACGGTCACGAGATTGCTCACCAGCCCCTTCTCGATCCAGTCCGGCTTGGTGTCGGCGATCGCCGCCCAGGAGGCGGCGCTGCCATGCACCTCGCCGCGCGCCATGGCGAGATGGACGGCGGCGATGCCCGCATAGCCCAGCACCAACCGGAATTTGGTGCCGATAAGCGCGTTGAGCACGACCGGGACGGTGTATTGCGTGCCCGACTTGCCGGACGCGCCCATCAGCGTTTCTTTTTGCTTCGCATCCTCGATCGTGTTGACGCCGCTCGCCTTCATCACCGACACGGTGGTGCGGGTCACGTCGACGCCGCCGAGGTAATACGCCTTGGCGGCGTCGTACTTCACCGCGGTCACCCCGATGCGGGCGTTGAACATCAGGTCCTGCAGCGGCACGCCGATGTGAGTGCCGTCCTTGGGCGCGGCGTTATAGAGGTAATTCATCGACAGGTTGCCGCCGGCGCCCGCCATGTGCTTGACGACGACGGCCGGGTTGCCGGGGATGTGCCGGCGGATGTGATTGGCGATGAGCTGCGTGTAGAGGCCATGCGCGCCGCCTGCTTCGCCGGCGCTGACAACGGTGATGGACTTGTCCTTGTAGAAATCGGCGACAGGATCGGCTGGCGCCGGCGCAGCCCAAAGTCCGCCCGTCACCGCCAATACGACAATCGCGTCGCGCTTCATTTATGAGTTCTCCAACCCGTCGCAGCCTCCTGATAACACGGAATAATCCTCATCGTCGCCGTGCTTCGCAACGGCAATGAGGAATGCGGGTCAGGTGGGCGAGGTCGCGGCGACGTTGAGAGGGCGTCGGATGCATGCGCGTGGTTGGGACCTGCCGCATTGCAGCAGATCCCGGCAGGCTGCCGGGTCCGACGAAAGCGACCGCCTGTGCGGTCAATTCACCGGGTTCGTCTCGGCGTGGGTGTAGCCGCCGGTAGCCCCGAGGAGCTGGCGTGCTTTCTCCTCAAGGTCCTCCGCCAAGGCTTCGAACCTCTCGGCCAGAACCTGATCTCTGAACGTCCGGGCAAGCCTGCGATAACGCTGGGCGTGTTCGCGAAAGTAAGCGGCGTCATACATGGGGAAGGCCCTGTGCTGGCGTCCAAACGACGTTCCCCCGAATTGGTTCCGGCCTGTAAAAAATTTTGCAGGAGGCAGGGGCACCGGACGGGTTCCGGGCCCCTTCAGGGTCGGGACGAGGGCAAGCCAATGTCGCATGGTTGGCGGTGCTCATGCCGACAAGAGAATCGTCATCCACCAGCAGGACTCTCAAACTTGCGGCTGACAACGTCCTGGGCGTGCATCCGGTGCTCGCGAAAAGAGGTAAGCTGCCGCCTCCTTTCGTCCCACAGAACCCTGCGCACACACCGGAGGCTTTGGAACAGCGTAAGCCGCCCGACGGCAGCGAGTTGCGGGTGATCCCCTAACACTCGTGGCAGCCGGTAATACGGTATTTGGCTGCATAGATGGTGGACGTGGTGCACTCCGATATTGGCGGTGAACCAGCGCAAGACGCCCGGCAAGTCATAATGCGAGCTGCCATGCAGCGCCGCCTCGTGAAAATTCCAGCCCTCGTCATCGGCCCAGAAGGTATCCTCGAACTGGTGCTGGACGTAGAACAGCCAGACGCCAATCGAAGCTGCGAGAACCGTGATCGGCAGGTGCACAAGCAGGAAGGGACCAACGCCGACCAGCCAGATCATCGTCGCGACCAGAATCGCGATTGCAACGTTCGTCGCCATTGTACTTAGCCAGGGCTGCCAACCACTGCGCATCATTCCCATCGGCAGTCGGTGCCGCAAGATGAACAAATACGCCGGACCAACGCCAAACATCACGATCGGGTGCCGGTACAGGCGATAGTGGAGCTGACGCCATCGGGGTAACGCCAGAAACTCGCGCACGGTCAGCGTGTCGATGTCGCCGATGCCCCGGCGATCGAGATTACCCGAGCTCGCATGATGGAGGGCGTGGGTGCGTCGCCAGAAATCGTAGGGCGTCAGTGTCAGCACGCCGATGACCCGTCCGACCCAGTCATTCGCGAGACGATGTGGGAAGAATGATCCGTGGCCGCAGTCGTGCTGAATCATGAAGAGGCGCACGAGGAATCCCGCGGCCGGCACGGCGAGCAGCAGGCAAATCCAATAGCCGGTATCGAGAGTGGCCCACATCAGAATCCAGATGAGGACGAACGGTACCGCCGTGATCGCGATCTCAAGCACGCCGCGCGCGCAGTTCGGCTCGCGGTAGCGGGCGAGTATGCGTGCCAACGCGCGGGAATCGGGCGTGGCATGAACATTCGGCGCTCGTTCATACATCCGCAGGCACCCGACTAGGCGGCGACTCGCGGATCAATGCTCCAAGACGCGGTCGGACCGCATCCCGGACATCTTGGAGCGTGGAGCTCCACCCATTTCCGTTGGGGTGAGGTTCGACCTGAACAAAAGTCATGACCCCGCGGCAAACGGGACATGCCGCTCCGAAAACGGCTTTGGACGCCGAGTGTAGATCCAAGAGATGTTGATCCCACATGTGCTTGCCCTTCGCACAACGGCCCCGAGGAAAAGACCCCGGCCGCTGTTATCGGCCGGGGTCCTGGACCGGGCGTGGGGGTTGGGGGGGCATTGGGGACGCCCAGCCTGCACAGCTAGACACCGTTTCCGCGTCCCGTCTGTGCAAAATTGAACACCCTCGCCGGTTAATGAAGCGCGACGATTTGTATGAAATTGCTCAACTACAGCAGGCCTTACGGGTTCATCGCGCGGGCAAATTTGGCTCGTGGCTCGGAACCGGCCGGAGCCTATAGCGGGGTTTGAAAGGACCGTGGATAGTGAACACGCAGACATCGATGCAGTTGAACATGGCACCTACCGATCAGAAGACCGAGGTCGCGCCGCCGGCAGAAGAGCCGGAGGAAATGCCCCTGCCCTCAGATCCGAAAGTTATATTCCTTGGTGGTCTATTCGTCCTTGCGCTCCTGGCGACAGCCTATGTCGCGAGCGACATCGTGTTGCCATTGGTCTTTGCTATCATTCTCATGCTCCTGCTGCACCCAGCCATGCGCATATTGGAGCGGTTGCACGTACCGCGGATACTTGCGGCGCTGCTGCTGATCCTTGCGCTATTCGGAACGATCGTCGGCTTGGGTACGGCCATTTCAGGCCCCGCCGGCACCTGGGCAGCCAAGCTTCCAGAGGGCATTCCTCGGCTTCAGGAGCGGCTGAGTTTCATGCGAGAGCCCATCGATACACTGCAACGGTTTTTGCAGCAGGTGGAAGATTTTGGAGGAACGGGACCATCACCAGATGCGGCCTCCTCGGCGCGAGGCCCAACTCTTCTGACGAAGCTGTTCACGGGAACCCGGAACTTTGCCAGCGGCTTGGTCACGACGGTGCTGTTTCTTTTTTTCCTTCTTGTGTCTGGCGATATCTTCCTGCGCCGCTTCGTCGAGATACTGCCGCGCTTCAGCAGCAAGCGCCAGGTAGTCGAAATCTCGCAGCAAATCGAAAGCGACATCTCCGCGTATCTGGTCACGATCACGATCATGAACGCGGCGGTAGGTATCGCTATGGCATTGGTGATGTGGCTTACGGGGGTGGGCGACCCGATCCTCTGGGGGACGGTGGCCTTTCTGCTGAACTATGTGCCGATCCTAGGCACTGCTTTGGGCGTGTTGATCTTTCTTCTCGCTGGCCTGTTGACCATTGACACGCTCTGGCTCGCGCTGCTGCCTGCAGGGCTTTACCTTGGATTTCATTTGATCGAGGGCGAGACTATAACGCCGATGCTTCTGGCCAGACGGTTCACCCTCAATCCCGTCCTCGTCATCATCTCGCTCGTCTTCTGGTTCTGGATGTGGGGAATTCCGGGCGCGATCCTCTCTGTGCCCATGCTGGCGGCTACCAAGATCATCTGCGACCGTGTTCGGCCGCTGGCTGCATTTGGCCACTTTCTTGAGGGGTAAAACCCAGGCTCGAGTCTATCAAATTGCTCGCAAAAGATTGCAGTGAGCATTTTTATACAGACTTACGTTGGCCGATGAGCGCATGGTTTCCAACAACGCTTTGACACCCATGACAAGACGGCTGGGTGCGCGAATCGCAGACTTGCCATCCCTCAAGCAGATGGCATCTCTCACCAGGAGTAAGACACAATGAACATCTTTTACATCATCGGTGTGGTGGTCGTGATAATAGTAGTCGCAGGTTTTTTGGGCCTGCGAGTATAAGGAAAAGCGCAGGCCGGGCTTGCGTACACCAGGCAGCAGGGATCCGTGCATCGGCGCGGACTTTGCGGACAACCGCGCAGTCTTTTCGCGAATAGCGAGACCCTCGGCCTTATATTCTGCCATGGCCGCTACGCGATCTTGAGCCGCCTGCAATCGCCTCTTGGCTGGGTCGCGTCGCAGCTTCGAATTGTTCGTCGACGCCGCCTCCATCTCAGCGGTGTGCTATTTCATCTCCGGAAAGTGCCCAGTCGTCGTGCACAAAACGCCCTCTGGAGGATGGCGGTTTGATCCAACAACGGGTTGCGTTGATTTGCGAGACACCGAGTGGGGAGCGCAGGGAGAGTTTCAATGGTGTCCTACTCTTGCCACGCCCATGCCGGATGAGGTTTTTTGGCCCGGGCAATCTCATCGAGATCATGTGATCCAGGTCGCCGAACAGGCGCGAGCTCAAGCAACAGCCAAAGCCGAGTCCTCAAAAAATGCCTCTGAGACGTAGCGATGATTCGAGACACTAATTCCCTTGGCAAAATCCGTAGGACAAGGACGTGCTGCCCAAGTCGGTGGGCAATTTCTCGCTTTTTTTGGTGTACTCGACGGATCAGTCCCCCAATGTGCGAACACAAACTAAGAATTACCAAGCGACGACCTGTATAAAATTGCTCACCTATCGGTACGAGACAGATCTGGTTGGATACTATATTTTTATTTCTGATCCAATTTCTTTGAAAAACTCTCATTTCACACGGAACTATTGCAGCGTTGGGGCGTCTATTTCCCAGATGCATTTGGAGAATATCATGAAAAAGCTCGTTTATGCTATTGCTGCCCTGGCGTGCCTGACGGCAGCGCCAGTCTTCACCACGCCTGCGGATGCGCAGGTGTCCATCGGGATCGGTAACGACGGGCCCCGGCTCCGCGTCGGCCCCGACGACTACCGCGGCACGGCTCGTGCCCAGGACCGCGGCCTGTATTACGGTCGGAGCAATCGGGAGGGCTGCCGTGAGGTGACCGTGCGCACGCGCCATCCCGACGGTTCGGTGTCGGTCCGTACCAGGACCCGCTGCAACTGACCGGTGGACCGGCTGAAATGGCCCCGCTCGCGAGGTCATTTTCATAAGGTCGTTCGGGAGCCGGCGGTATTTGAGGCGGGAGATAGGACAATCTGTCCCAGAGCGCCACTTCACCCGCATCAAGCCTCATGATAAAGCCCGGTCGTCCGGCACGCGAGCCTGCAAAACTAGCTCCCGCAGTGACGTCGTGTCATGGCGACCAAACGAAGACCGTCCTTCGATCCGAAATCTTTTCTCGCCAAAGTCGGCGAGGGGCGGAGCATTGTCAAATACCGCAAGGGCCAGATCGTCTTCTCGCAGGGAGATCTTGCGGATGCGGTCTTCTACATGGAGAAAGGCAGGGTCAAGGTCACTGTCGTTTCCGAGCAAGGGAAGGAGGCAGTCGTCGCAATCGCGGAGGGCGAGCAATTCTTCGGCGAGGGATGCCTGGCGGGACAGCCACGACGCATAGCGACGGTCACGACAATGACGGAATGCACGATCATGCGACTGGAGAAAGCGGCCGTTGTTCGCGTGATCCACGAGGAGCCGGCGTTTTCCGAGATGTTCATCGCGCATCTTTTGGCCCGGACCATCCGGGTCGAAGAGGACCTGATCGATCAACTCTTCAATTCAAGTGAGAAACGCCTTGCGCGGGTGCTCCTGCTGTTGGCGAATTTTGGCAAGGAAGGAACACCGCAGCCGGTGATCGCAAAGATCAGCCAGGAAACGCTTGCGGAGATGATCGGCACGACGCGCTCGCGCGTGAGTTTTTTCATGAACAGATTTCGGAAATTGGGCTTCGTCGATTACAACGGCGACGGCATGGAAGTCCACAGCTCATTGTTGAACGTGATCCTGCACGATCAACCGCAGATCAAGATGTGAACTCCTTGCACAGATGTGCTTGTGAATTGCCACGATGCAACATTACACGACCCGCGGGAATCAGCGGACGAAAAAATGCAGCGGTTAAGGGCTTTCTTATTTGACGAGACTCTGTCTTAGCGCCCGCGAAGCGTATCGTTCAAGCCGCCGATTGCGTTCTGGATGCTCGATGAGGGCAGGAAGACCTTCCGCTACGAGACCTCATGCTTTAAGCGCTGGATTTTGGTTTGATTATCTCCTCAGGTTGCTCGGTCACGACAATGTAAACCTGTTCCCCGCCGAAGAACGAGATCACGGTTCCCCGCTCGTTGATCCGGTCGGCGACATCGTTCCGTTTCACGGTCACCGCGTTATCGAGGTTGATATAGACAGCCTCATGATTCGTATTGGTGCACTTGATCCACGTGGCCATTGTTACCTCCCTGGTGACTCCCGACTATATTTCTCGATCCACCAACCGGTCTCGGTGTTATCGAACCGAGTCTCGAGGATCAAAAAATTGGATATCGAAAAATCGCGACCAGAGACTCGCACTTGAAAGTCGGCCGATCCGACCGGCAAGATCAGGGCGACCCGTTGCAGAGACTGGCACGTCCCCTGCTAACCCACGGAATTGTCGCGCATTCTCTGACGAGCCGGAAACAGCCAAAACGCCCGACAGTGGCTGGCTGGGGCGGGAGGATTCGAACCTCCGAATGGCGGAACCAAAACCCGCTGCCTTACCACTTGGCTACGCCCCAACACGGTAAAAAATTGGTGCCGATCGGCGCGCGGACCATAGCGGCAGGTTCCCGGCCGATCAATGCGGCCGCCATTTGCGCCGCGTTCGTCGATTTTATGGCAATTTTCGCTAGACCGCGTCGCGCAGAACTCGCGTAAGCTCGCGTCCCTGCCGGAGATATGAATGACCTATCGGGCGCCGGTTGCCGATATCGCCTTCAGCCTGAGACACACCGCCGGGTTTGCGGCCGCCTTGGCGGAAGGGCTTTACGGCGATCTCGGTGACGATGTGGTCGATGCCGTGCTCGAGGAGGCAGGCAAGTTCGCGACCGAAGTATTGGCACCGCTCAATCGGATCGGCGACCGGGAAGGCGTGGTGTTCACGGACGGCTCGGTCAGCACTCCGCCCGGATGGAAGGAGGCCTACCGGTCCTGGGCGGCGGCCGGCTGGAACGGGCTCGCGGCGCCCGCGCAATGGGGCGGCCAGGAACTGCCGCACGCGATCAACGCCGCCTGCATCGAGATGTGGAACTCGGCGGCGATGGCGTTCGGCATCGGGCCAGTACTGACCATGGGCGCGGTCGAGGCGCTCGTCGCGCACGGCAGCGACAAGCTCAAGGCCACCTACCTGCCCAAGCTCGTCTCCGGCGAATGGACCGGAAGCATGCAGCTCACCGAGCCGCACGCCGGCTCCGATGTCGGCGCCTTGCGGACCAAAGCAGAGCGTGCCGCCGACGGCAGCTACCGCATCACCGGACAGAAGATCTTCATCACCTACGGCGAGCACGATTGCACCGACAACATCATCCATCTGGTTCTGGCGCGGCTGCCCGACGCGCCGGCCGGCACCAAAGGCGTGTCGCTGTTTCTCGTGCCGAAGTTTCTGCCGGACGCCGATGGCTCGCCGGAACGGCGCAACGACGTGCGCGCCCATTCCATCGAGCACAAGCTCGGCATTCACGGCTCGCCCACCTGCACGATGGTCTTCGGCGACCAGGGTGGCGCCACCGGCTTTCTGATCGGCGAAGAGAACGGCGGCATGGCCTGCATGTTCACGATGATGAACCAGGCGCGCCTGTCGGTCGGTCTGCAGGGCGTTGCCATCGCCGAGCGCGCCACCCAGCAGGCGCTTGCCTATGCCCGCGAGCGCAAACAGGGCCGCGCGACCGGCACGCAAGCAGGATCGAGCCCGATCATCGAGCATCCCGACGTCAGGCGCATGCTGCTCACGATGCGCGCACTCACGCGCGCCGCGCGCGCGATCTGCTACGCCACGGCTGTCGCGCTCGACCGCGCGCAGCGCAGCACCGACGAACGCGCGCGGACGGCAGCGCACGAACGCGCCTCCCTGCTCACGCCGGTAGCAAAGGCCTTTGCCACCGACGTCGGCGTCGAGGTCGCTTCGCTCGGCATCCAGGTGCACGGCGGCATGGGCTATATCGAGGAGACCGGCGCCGCTCAGCATTACCGCGACGCGCGCATCGCCACGATCTACGAAGGCACCAACGGCATCCAGGCGATCGATTTGGTCATGCGCAAGCTGCCGCTCTCGGGAGGCGCGACGATTAAAGCCTATCTCGCGGACCTTGGGCGCATCGTCGAGGCGGTCAAGGCCGCCAACGATCCTGCCTTTGGCAGGACCGCCGTGCGCCTCGGCGAAGCGGTCGAAAGCCTCTCGCGGGCCACGCAATGGCTGCTCGGCCGGCCCGGCAATGATCCGGACGCCGCGCTCGCCGGATCGACGCCTTATCTCCGGCTGTTCGCCAGCGCCGCGGGCGGCGCGCTGCTAGCCGAGGAGGCGCTGGCCGCCTCGCGCCTTGCCGGCAACGGCACCGACGCGGGCGCACGCATCGCCATGGCGCGCTTTTTCGCCGAGAACATCGCGGTGCAGGCTGGCGGGCTCGAACGGGCGGTGCTCGAAGGCGCCGAGAGCGTCAACGACGGCAGTGCCGCGCTCGCCTGACGGCATGGACCCACTTTCGTCCCGCCCCGCAAACAATTAAGTCTGTTCAATGCCCACGCTGCTCGTCACCCATCCGGCTGGCCTCAACCATCTCATGCCGGCCGGCCACCCTGAGCGGCCCGACAGGCTGCGTGCGGTCGAGCGTGCGCTCGCAGGCGACCAGTTCAAGCCGCTCAAACGGGTCGAGGCGCCGGCCGCCGATCTCGAGACGATCGCGCTCTGTCACCCGATGGACTACATCACCGCGATCCGCGACGCGACGCCCAAGCAGGGTCTGGTGCGGCTCGATGCCGACACCTCGATGTCGCCCGGCACGTTCGAAGCAGCGATCCGCGCCGCGGGCGGCGCGGTGCATGCGGTCGACCAGGTGATGGGCGGCGAGGCGGCCAACGCATTTGTCGCCATGCGGCCGCCCGGCCATCACACCGAGATCGCGCGGCCAATGGGCTTCTGCATCTTCAACACGGCGGCGATTGCCGCGCGCCATGCGCAAAAGCGCCACGGCGCCGAGCGCGCCGCGATCGTCGACTTCGACGTGCATCACGGCAACGGCTCGCAGGACATCTTCTGGTCCGATCCGACAGTGATGTATTGCTCGACCCATCAGATGCCTCTTTTTCCCGGCACCGGAGCCCGCGACGAGCGCGGCGAGCACAACAATATCGTCAATGCGCCGCTACGCCCCGGCGACGGCGGCAACCAATTTCGCGAGGCCTTCGAGAGCACGATCCTGCCGCGGCTTCGGGACTTCAGGCCTGACCTGATCGTGATCTCGGCCGGCTTCGACGCCCACATGCGCGACCCGCTCGCCAATCTCAATTTGCTGGAAGCGGACTTCGAGTGGGTGACGCGCAAGCTCATGGAGGTTGCCCAGGAGAGCGCGGGCGGCCGGGTGGTGTCGGTGCTGGAAGGCGGCTACGACCTCGAGGGCCTGGCGAACTCCGCTGCGGCGCATACCACCGCCCTGATGCGGGGTTAGAAGTCGCCGGCAAACGGGGGTAGAATGACGAGTTGCGCGTTCAGCAGGGAATAGTTCATGGCCGAGAACACCAACAACGATGTCGCGCGGCTTTCGTTCGAACGCGCGATCGAGGAACTGGAATCGATCGTCAAGCGGCTCGAAGAGGGCAAGGTTCCACTCGAGGAATCGGTTGCCATCTACGAACGCGGCGAGGCGCTCAAGCGCCGTTGCGAGGAGCTGCTGCGGCAGGCGGAGGCGCGAGTCGAGAAGATCACCCTCGATGCCACGGGCACGCCGACGGGCACCGAACCGCTCGACGTGACCTGACAGGCGCCCGGATCGCCGCGGCATCTGACGATCGCGTTCGGGCCGAACGCGGTATCGATTCCCGAACGTGTGCGAGGTCGTCCATGAGTTTCTTTCCTGCCAAAGATCCGCAGCTCGGTGACGCACACACGAGCGATGCCATCGAGCTCATGATCGTGCCGCGCAGCGTCGATCTCGGCGGATTCGAGGTCCGGCGCGCCCTTCCCCATGCCCGCCGGCGCATGGTCGGGCCGTTCATCTTCTTCGATCATTTCGGGCCGGCGGAATTCCGCAGCGGCCAGGGGATCGACGTGCGGCCGCATCCGCACATCGGGCTCGCGACCGTGAGCTTCCTGTTCGACGGCGAGATCATGCATCGCGACAGCCTGGGGACCGCCGTCCCGATCCAACCCGGCGACGTCAACTGGATGACCGCCGGCCGCGGCATCGTGCATTCCGAGCGGACCGCGCCCGATCATCGCGTCAGCGGCGAACGGCTCCACGGATTGCAGTGCTGGGTGGCGATGCCGGCGGGCGACGAAGAGCTCGCGCCAAGCTTCTCGCACCACAACCAGGCCGATCTGCCGATCGTGGCCGGTGACGGCAAGAGTGTGCGCGTCGTCGCCGGGAGCGCCTACGGCAAGCGTTCGCCGGTGCCGACGCTCTCGGAAACCCTGTTTGCTGACGCCACGCTCGCGCCCGGCTCGCAGCTTCCGCTCGACGCGGAGACCGAGGAGCGCGGGGTCTACGTCGTTGCGGGCGAGATCGACATTGCCGGCGACCGGTTCTCGGCGGGGCGCCTGCTCATCTTGCGGCCCGGCGATGCGCTGACTCTGACCGCCGTCACTGAGGCGCGCGTCGTGCTGCTCGGCGGCGCGGCCATGGATGGGCCGCGCCACATCTGGTGGAATTTCGTGTCGTCGCGCAAGGAGCGCATCGAGCAGGCCAAAGAGGACTGGAAGCTCGGCCGCTTCGGCATCGTCCCGGGCGACGAAAGCGAGTTCATCCCGCTCCCGGAATAGCGTCTTTCGGATCAGCGCCGATCTTGAGCTCGCCGCGGACTGCGTCCTCTATGGCTGCAAAGCGCGCTCAAAGCGCGAGGCTCGCGGAAAAGGACCGCTATATCCGGTTCATCAGCACAAGAATGAGCACAATGACGAGCACGAGGCCGATGCTGCCGGAGGGGCCGTAACCCCAGGCGCGGCTATGCGGCCATCGCGGCAATGCACCGATCAAAATCAGGATCAAAATAATAAGCAGGACGGTACCGAGCATGCCGGCCTCCATCGCTTCGGAAAAATAACGAACAACAACACTGAAACGACACAATGGTTCCCGCGCCGGAACTCAATTGCGATGGCCGTTCTCTCATTGCTCGTTCAACGCGGAAGAACGGCGGCGACCTGATCTGCAAGGAGTTACGCCGCGACCTCAGCAAGAAGCAGATCGATACTCTTTCACCGCCGGCGACGACCCTGCCGCGTGCAGGAACCGCAGGCGGCGCTCCACGTTGGTAATATGATGCAGCGATGGGACGGCGAGCCTCAGCCCCTCCCCTGGGCTCGCCTGCGAAAACCCCGGCCGGCCGGGACGGCGGCTGGGGTTTCGCGCGTTTAAGAACGCAGGCTATTCGCTGTTTGCCGCCGGCAGCAAAGTTCGACGTCATCCCCCCTTCCGGAGCGTCTCCAGGTCCGGCAGCGACTGCCGCACGCGGCCGATGTCCTGCCACGGGTCGCGCTTGAGACCTTTCAGGCGTTTCATCAGGTTGAGCACCGTGTACTGGTTCGCGCTGCTCGTACGCCCGAGCTCCTCCCAGGTCACCGGTGCGGAGACCGGCGCGCCGGCGCGGGCACGCGTTGAATAGGCGGCGACCGAGGTCTGCTCGAGCGAGTTTCGCAGATAATCGACGAAGATTTTTCCGGTGCGGATCGATTTCGTCATCTTGGCGACGTAGCGCTTCGGCTCGTCCGCGGCCATGGCCTGCGCGAACGCCTGCACGAAGGTCTTGGTGGTGTTCCAGTCGGTGGGCTCGATCGGCACCACGACGTGAAGCCCCTTGCCGCCGGAAAGCTTCACGAAGCTCTCGAGACCAATCGCCGCGAGGCGCTCGCGAACGTCGCGCGCCGCCGCAACGATATCGGCCCAGCCAAGCCCCTCCCCCGGATCGAGGTCGAAGACGATACGGTCGCAGCGGTCAAGCCGGTCGATCATCGAGCCGCGCACGTGGATTTCGAGCACTCCCGCCTGCACCAGCGAAAGGAGCCCGTTGATGTCCTCGATCGCGAGCACCTGCCGGTGCTTGGAGTCGACCACGACCCGCAGCGCCGTCTCCTCGACGCCGGAGTGCAGGTGCTTCTGGAAGAAGCATTCGCCCTTGGTCCCCTCCGGGCAACGCACGAGCGCGAGCGGCCGCCCCACCAGATGCGGCGCAATCCAGTCCCACACTTGCCGGTAATAATCCGCGAGATCCTGCTTGGTGAGGCCCACGTCGACCCAGTACACGCGGTCGGGATGGGTGAAACGGACGTCGCCTTCCTTCCATGGCTTCGGCAGCTTGGTTGCGCGGCCTTTGCCGGCCGGCGCGGAGCGCTGTGATCTCTTGGCCACGATCTTCTTCGCCTTGGCTGCAACCTTCGCAGCCTTTGGACCATTCTGTGCCTTTGTCTTAGCAATCATGGCGGGATGCTCCCGAACAACATCTTTGGCCGGCTTGTCCTCTCGTACGCCTTTGAACGAGGCTTGGCGCACCAGGCCGTCGCTGGTCCAGCCGCGCAAATCGGCCTCGACCACAATTTTTGGCTCGACCCAGACGCGGTCGCGACGGCGGCGCTCCTGGGCCGGCGGCGGTGAGAACGGCGACGTGCTGCGCTCCAGCGGGTGCAGGAGCTTCCATAAATCCCGGGCGACCGTCCGCGTGTAGCCGGTTCCGACCCGACCGCCGTAGCGAAGCTTGCCGTCCTCGTGGTAGCCGACGATCAGCGCGCCCACGGCCTTCGGCATGACATTCGACGGCGCGTAGCCCGCGACCACGAACTCCTGCCGGTTCGAGCACTTGGCCTTGATCCAGGCCTCGGACCGGCCGGCGGGATAAGGCGCATCCTTGCGCTTGGAGATGATCCCTTCGAGGCGAAGGCCGCAAGCCTGCTTGAGCACGAGCGAGCCTTGCTCGGCGAAATGCTCGCTGTAGCGGACCGGCCCGCGCGCCGGGACTCCTGCCAGCAAACGCTGGAGCTCGGCCTTGCGTTCGGTGAGGGGCAGGCTCCTGAGATCGCGGCCGTCGTGGTGGAGGAGGTCGAAAACATAATAGACGAAGCGGTCTCGCCGCCCTACCTTGAGGTCGGCCTGCAGCGCCGGAAAGCTGGAGATACCGGTTTCGTCCTCGACCACGAGCTCGCCGTCGATCAGCGCTGCGCGCGCCGGCAGCTTGGCGACGGCCGCGGCGACGTTCGGAAACCGGTCGGTCCAGTCCAGGCCCTTGCGGCTGAACAGCTGCACCTTGCCGCGATCGAGCCGCGCCTGGATACGGTAGCCGTCGAACTTGATCTCGTGTACCCAGCCGGCGTCGTTTGGAGCAAAGGCACGAAGCGTGGCGAGCGCCGGCGGCACGAAATCCGGCAGTCGCGCGCCACCGGCCTTCGATTCCTTGTCCTTGCCTTTCGGCTTTTTGGCGCTGGAACGCCGCGGGCTGCGCGCGCTCTTGCGCGCCGCCTGGCGGGCCCCGTTGCCGCCAGTCGCGCCGGCTTTCACGTTATCGCGCACGCTGCGGTTGGAGTGACACACGCGCTTGCGGCCCTTGCCTTCGGCGATCTCCGGCATCGAGCGGCCAGTCGCGACCGAAAGCGGCATCTCTTCCAAGATGTCCGGATCCTTTTCGCCGCGCGCGGCCTCGTCGCGCGACTTGATCAGCAGCCAGTTCTGTCTTTTCTCGCCCGGACGGCCGTGCATGCGCACCAGATGCCAGGTGCCGTGGAGTTTCTCGCCTTCGAGCCTGAAGGTGAGATTGCCCTTCTCGTAGCCTTTGTGCGGATCGCCCTCCGGATACCAGCGGCCGCGATCCCAGATCATCACCGTGCCGCCGCCGTATTCCCCTTTCGGAATTGTGCCCTCGAACGTGTTGTATTCGATCGGGTGATCCTCGACCTGAACGGCCAGCCGCTTTTCGCCGGGCACGAGACTTGGGCCGCGCGTCACCGCCCAGCTCTTCATGACGCCGTCGAGCTCGAGCCGCAGGTCGTAGTGCAGCCGGGTTGCCGCATGCTTCTGAATGACGAATTGATTCCCTTTGGAGCGTTCGACGCGGCCGCGCGGCTCTGGCGTCACTCCGAACTTGCGCTTCTTGTGATAGGTCTGCAGGCCCACGACGTTAGCTCGCGCGCTCGAGTTTCTTGCGCTTCGCCGTCCGTTTGGGCGCAGCCTGGCTGCGCGCGGTGCGGCCGGCGCGCGAGGCAGCCGGCGGCCGCTTGCCTTCCTTCACGCTGCGGCGCAAGGCATCCATGAGACTGATGACATTGGTCGGCTCGGGCGTCGGCGCGGCCGGCGGCTTCTTGCCGGCCTGCTTGGCCTTGATCAGCTCCTTCAGCGCAGTTTCATAGCGGTCCTCGAATTTGGACGGATCGAACTTCGCCTTCTTGGTCTCCAGGATATGCACCGCGAGGTCGAGCATGTCCTTCGAGATTTTCGCCTGCGGAATATCGTCGAAGTAATCCTCCTCGTCGCGCACCTCGTTCTTGTAGCGAATTGCCGTCGCCCAAATCCCCTTGCCGCGGGGCTGCAGCATCAGCAGGCGCTCGCGCCGGTAAAGCACGACGCGCGCCAGTCCGACCAGATCCTCCCTGGCCATCGCGTCGCGAATGACGGCGAACGCCTCGTAGCCGACCTTGTCCTCGGGCACGATGTAATAGGACTCGTCGAGATAGAGCTCGTCGACGTCCTTGCGCGGGACGAACGCTTCGATGTCGATCGTATGCGTGCTCTCGAGCGCGACCTCGTCAAGCTCGTCCTCCTCGAGCAGCACATAGGAGTCCTTGTCGACCTTGTAGCCCTTGACCCGGTTTTCCTGCGGGACCTCTTCGCCGGTCTCGGCGTCGACCACGTCGTAGCGGACGCGGTTTCCGGTCTCGCGATTGATGATGTTGAAACGGACGCGCTCTCGCGTCGTCGTGGCGGGAAATAGCGCCACGGCGCACGACACCAGCGACAGCTTCAGATAACCCTTCCAGTTCGCGCGCGGGGCCATGGCTCGATGCTGCCTTGCAAATGCCCTTGAAAGTCAACGCGTCGGCTCAGTGACGAGTTCCACCACGGCGAGAGCCGGTGGGTCGCGCCCTGATCCAGGTCAGTATTGGCATGCGACGGGTCCGCGAGATCGGATCGGGACCAGAACAGCCGGCCGGCAGGCTGTCAGCGATGCCCGCGGCGCTTGCGTCCTCGCTTTCTCGGGACCTTCTTTCCCTTCTTACGTGCTTCCGACAGGCCGATGGCAATCGCCTGTTTGCGGCTCTTCACCCTTTTTCCACTCCTGCCGCTTTTGAGCGTTCCGCGCTTGCGCTTGCGCATCGCGCGCTCGACATCTTTCGAAGCCCCCCGTGAGTATCGTCGTGCCATGTCAATCGCCTCATGATTGGTGGATGGCCGAAGCGGACAAAGGTCGGTCCCCTGGTTTTCCGCTAGGCCGACAAGACAAACGATTCTCTCGGGAAGCTTGTTCCTGGGCGGATCGCAGACGAGTCAAAGGGAAGAGTCGACTAACCGACTCACTCGGCTTGGCCGAGGAGACGCAATCACGGCGAGATCAGAAGTCGGAGCCTTGCCGAGCCCGCAGCTCATTCTGCAGTTCGTTGACCTTGCGCTGCAAAGCCGCGACCTCGCTTTCGAGCTTTTGCACGCGCGCGACGACCTCGCCCGGCGCCGCGCCGGGCACCAGCGATGGAGAGGCATCTTCGTAAAGGAAGGCGACGCCCACTTCGTCGCCGACGCGCCACTGTACCTTCGCCTGATAGATCTCCCCTTTGCTGGGGATATGCAGCTCCAGAGCGTCGGGAACGGCGATCGTCTCCGAGAACAGGAGCTTGGCGCCGATTTCGGAAATATCCCGGACCAGACAGTCGACGCTCGAACGCCGATTGTTGAAGAAAATGCGCCCCTGCAGAAAACTTCGCTGGCGCGTTGCGTTGCGTCGTTCCGACATGGCGGGCCTCATGAGCCACTACGCAGATCCAGGCTTGGCTCCTTCATCAAGGAATAATGGCCGTAGCTTACCGCATCGTTCACGACTCGTTAGCGGCTCCTTTACCATCACCGCGCCGCGGCCATATTGTGCTCCTCACCGCTTGCAGCAGACCATCTGAGATGACCAAACGAACCCGCGCCGACCGCCTGCTCGTCGAGCGCGGCCTGTTTGAGAGCCGCGCCAAGGCGCAGGCGGCGATCGCCGCCGGCCTGGTGACCGCCGACAACGCACCGGTCGCCAAGCCTTCGGACGAAGTGCCCGCCGATGCCGTATTGCGGGCGGAGCCGGCGCATCCGTGGGTCTCGCGCGGCGGCGTGAAGCTTGCAGCCGCGCTTGACCATTTCGGCTTCGATGCACGGGAGCGGGTCTGCCTCGACGTGGGCGCCTCGACCGGCGGCTTCACGGACGTTCTGATCGCGCGCGGTGCGCGGCGGGTCTACGCAATCGACGTGGGCAGCGGCCAATTGCACGCGCGGCTGCGCAGGCGCCGCGACGTCGTCTCGATCGAGGAGACCGATATCCGCAAGCTCGATCCGGCGCGCCTGACCGATCCGCCGGATTTCATCACAGTCGACGTGAGCTTCATCTCGCTCAAGCTCGTCCTGCCGGCGGCGCTCGCCCTCGCTCGCCCGCCGGCTCGTCTGGTCGCACTGATCAAGCCGCAGTTCGAGGCCGGCCCCGGCCGGGGCAAAAAGGGAATCGTACGCAACCCGGACGTTCACGCCGCTGTCTGCAAGGACGTCGCGGGGCTCGTCGCGTCCTTGGGATGGAGGGTCATCGGCGTAATGCCCTCGCCGATCGCCGGCGGCGACGGCAATCGCGAGTTCCTGCTCGGGGCTGTCCATGACTGAGCGCATCGTCATTGCCCGGATCGGCGGACGCGGCGATGGCATCGCCGATACGCCGGCAGGCACGCTTTACGTGCCTTACACGCTGCCGGGTGAAACGGCCGAGGTCGAGGCGTGGCCCGGTCATCCCGACCGACGCCGCCTCGTCAGCATCAAGGCCGAAAGTCCCGAGCGGATCGTGCCGATTTGCCCGCACTTCGGCACCTGCGGCGGCTGTGCCGTGCAGCACTGGGCGACCGCACGCTATCGGGAGTGGAAGCGGGTATTGGTGATCGAGGCGCTGACGCATGCCGGGCTCGAGGCGCCGGTTGATGACCTTACCGACGCGCATGGCGAAGGACGCCGCCGCGCCGTGTTTCACGCGCGGCGCGGCATCCGCGACGTGCTCGAGGTCGGGTTTGCGGCGCTCAAGGCGCATCACGTGGTGGCGATCGACTGCTGCCCGATCCTCGCGCCCGCGCTCGGCGGCGCCATCGAAGCCGCCTGGGCGATCGCCGAGGCGCTCGGGCCGATCAAGAAACCGCTCGACATCCAGGTGACGGCGACCGGGGCCGGCCTCGACGTGGACGTGCGCGGCTCGGGGCCGCTCGCCGCAACAGCATCGGCCGAGCTTGCGCGCCTTGCCGAGCGCCACCGATTGGCGCGGCTCACCAGACACGGCGAGATCGTGGTGCAGCGGGCCGCGCCGACCCTGACCATAGGCCGCGCCCGCGTCGTGCTGCCGCCCGGCGCATTCCTGCAGGCAACTGTTGCGGGCGAGACGGAACTGGCGCGGCTCGCGGCAGAACATTGCGATGGCGCGAAGATCATCGCCGACCTGTTTGCCGGCGTCGGACCATTCGCGCTGCGGCTCGCGGAGCGCGCCCGCGTCACCGCGGCTGACAGCGACAAGGAGGCGATCGCGGCACTGCAGCGCGCCGCTGCCACGACACCGGGACTAAAGCCGCTCGAGGCGCAGGCACGCGATCTGTTCCGGGCTCCGTTCACCGCCGGCGAGCTCAAACGCTTCGACTGCGTGGTGTTCGACCCGCCGCGGCAGGGAGCGCAGGCTCAGGCCCGCGAGCTTGCCCGCTCGGCCGTTGCGGTCGTGGCGGCGGTGTCGTGCAATCCCGCCACCTTCGCGCGTGACGCGCGTATCCTCGTCGACGGTGGTTACCAGCTCACGCGCGTGACGCCGGTCGATCAGTTCCGCTATTCGCCGCACGTGGAATTGGTCGGGCGGTTCGAGAAATAGCCCGACTAATTACCCCAGCGCTCCCGCCACATCTGCTCGCCGACGGTGCAGGAAATGCGCGGCTGCTTCGCCTGCGCCGGCACCACGCGGCGCTCCGGCATGCGATCGGCGACTTCCAGCACCAGCTTGGTGCGGATCGCCTCCTTGAACTGGTCGCGGTTGTGGATGGGGATGATGAAGGCGCCCGCGCCGCCGATCACGCAATCCTCGTAGTAGATGTCGAGGTTCTCGATATCCATCGTGAAGGTATTCGGCCGCTTCAACATGATCGGCAGGCCATTGATGGTGATGCCCGCCGCGACGACTTCGTCGCGCACCAGCACGACCGGCGCGCCGCTGTTGTTGGCGCCGTCGCCGGAGACATCGATGACGCGGCGGATGCCGTTATAGCCGCTCGCGTCGAACAACGGCCTGGCAAACATCAGCGCGCCGGAGATCGACGTGCGCGAGGCGCGCCGGTAGGGAGCGCGCGCGATCTCGGCGGCGAAGCCGTCGGCGGACTCCGGACCGTCGAGCAGCCGCCAGGGCACGACGATCTTCTGGTCGTAGGGGCCGGCCCATTCGAAATAGGTCACGGCCACCTTGCCGTGCATGCCGGCCTTGAGCGCCTGCATGAACTCGCGCGAAGTCAGCCCAGCGATATAGCCCTCGCGCTGAAGCTGTTGCTCTTCCGGATCCATCGAATAGGAGACATCGACCGCGAGCACGAGCTCGGTATCAACCGGAATGGCGTTCGGTGATTTGTCGGCGAGAACGGTGCCTGTTCTCGGAGCCGCGATACCAGCGGTCCAGGCGAACACGAGAGCGCCGGCAGCCAAGACGACCAGCCCGGCGATCGCGAAAATCCGAAAGCGCATGGCAGCCTCCAGTCCCCCCGATTCGGAAAGGGTGGCACGGGCCAACGCCCGGGAAAAGATGGCGTTCCCGGCTTTTGCGCAGAGCGATTACAGCCGCAAAGCCTGCTCGGCCGGAGTGAACTTGAGCTTCAACGCGTCGGCCACCGCGCGGTGCGTGACATTGCCGTCGTGCACATTGAGTCCATTGCGCAGATGCGCATCTTCGCCGAGCGCGCGGCGCGCGCCCTCGTCGGCAAGCGCCAGGACGAACGGCAGCGTGACGTTGTTGAGCGCGAACGTCGAGGTGCGCGCGACCGCGCCCGGCATGTTGGTCACGCAATAGTGCACCACGTCGTCGACGATGTAGGTCGGATTCGAATGCGTCGTCGGACGGGAGGTCTCCGCGCAGCCGCCCTGATCGATCGCCACGTCGACGATGACAGAGCCCGGCGTCATGGCTTTGACGGTTTCCGCCGTGATCAGCTTCGGCGCGGCGGCGCCCGGCACCAGCACGGTCCCGATCACCAGATCGGCGCGCCGGCACAACGTCTCCACTGCATGGCGGGTCGAGAAGATCGTGCGCACGCGCCCGCCCAGCTGGGTCGCGATCCGGCGCAGAACCTCGGGATTGCGGTCAACGACGTGAACGGTCGCTCCCATTCCCGCGCTGATGAAGGCCGCATGGCTGCCGGCCACGCCGCCGCCGAGGATCACCACGTCCGCGGGCGGCACGCCCGGCACGCCGCCGAGCAGCACACCGCGCCCGCCGCTGGTCCGCTCGAGGCAACGCGCGCCGACATGCGGCGCCATCCGGCCGGCGACTTCGGACATCGGCGTGAGCAGCGGCAGCGTGCCTTGCGGGCTAGTGACGGTCTCATAGGCGATGGCGGTGACGCCCGCGGCCATCAGGTCTTCGGTTTGCGCACGATCGGGCGCGAGGTGAAGGTAGGTGAACAGGATCTGTCCGCGCCGCAGCTTCTTGCGTTCGGCGGCGAGCGGTTCCTTGACCTTCACGATCATTTCGGCGCGCGCAAAAATAGTGTCGGCATCGGCAGCGATCTCGGCGCCGGCGGCCTGGTAATCGCTATCGGTCAGGCCGGCGCCGATGCCGGCATCGTGCTCCACCATGACCTGATGGTTCTTGGCGGTGAGCTCGCGCACGGCCGAAGGCACGAGCCCGACGCGGTACTCGTTATCCTTGATCTCCTTGGGGACGCCGATGAGCATGGCGTTTCTCCGTCATTCCGGGGCATAACGCGCGCCCGGAACGGCTCGATCCTCATCCGTTGAGCGGCTCGGTCGAAATTATCTCGATGCCGAACCCGGCAAGCCCGACGTACGTGAGCTTTCGCGACGTGAGCAGCCGGATCGAGGAAATGCCGAGGTCCTTCAGAATCTGCGCGCCAAGCCCGACCTCGCGCCATTGCTTCGAGCGCGCGGCTTCGGAGTCGGTCGCGCCGGGCTGCGGGATTTCGTGGGTCGGCACGCCGGCAGCGCCATCGCGGAGGAACACGAGCACGCCCCGTCGCTCTTCCTTGAAACGCCGCAAGGCAATGTGGACCGGATTGGCGCCGCCGAACACATCGCGGATGATGTCGGCACGATGCAGCCGCGCCAGCATGTCCCGGCCGTCGCCGATCCGGCCGTAAACGAACGCCATGTGCTGGACATTGTCGAACGGCGTCACATAGGCATAGCCGGCGAGCGGTCCGATTTCGCTCTTCACCGGGAATTCAGCGATCCGTTTGACCAGCTTGTCGCGCGACTGCCGGTAAGCGATGAGGTCGGCGATCGAAATGCGTTTGAGGCCATGGCGCTCCGCGAACGCCGCAACCGCCGGTCCGCGCATCACTGTGCCGTCATCGTTCATCAGCTCGGCGAGCACGCCCACCGGCGGCACGTCGGCGAGCCGGCAGAGATCCACACAAGCTTCGGTATGGCCGGAGCGCATGAGCACCCCGCCCTCCTTCGCTACCAGCGGAAAGACATGGCCGGGCCGCACGAAGTCGGCGGCGCCGCTGTTGCCGTTGGCGAGCGCCCGCACGGTATTGGTGCGCTCCTCCGCCGAAATCCCGGTGGTCAGCCCGTGGCGCACGTCGACCGACACCGTGAATGCGGTGCCGAGCGGCGCATCATTGAAGGCCACCATCGGCTCCAGGTGCAGGCGCTTCGCCTGCTCGGATGCGAGCGGCGCGCAGACGATGCCCGAAGTGTTGCGGATGATGAACGCCATTTTCTCGGGCGTACACAGCGAGGCGGCAACGAACAGGTCGCCCTCATTCTCGCGGTCGTCGTCATCGATGACCACGACGATCTCGCCTTTGGCGAAGGCGCTGACCACCGCTTCAACGCGCTGGTGGGGTTCAAGCACTTGAGCTTCCTCAGCGACCGGGCTTCGCGAACGGCCACGCCGGCGTTTCGCCGACCTGCCCGCGCTGGCGCAGATAGTGATCGGCGATCACGCACGCCACCATCGCTTCCCCGATCGGCACGGCGCGAATGCCGACGCAAGGGTCGTGGCGGCCCTTGGTCGAGATCTCGGTCTCGCGGCCGTAGCGGTCGACCGTCCGTCGCGGGTTCAAAATCGACGACGTCGGCTTGACCGCAAAGCGCACCACGATCGGCTGCCCGGTCGAAATGCCGCCGAGAATGCCGCCAGCGTTGTTGGACAAAAACACCGGCTTGCCGTCGTTACCCATGCGGATCTCGTCGGCATTCTGCTCGCCGGTCAGCGCCGCCGCGCCCATGCCGGCACCGATCTCGACACCCTTGACCGCATTGATGCCCATGATCGCAGCGGCGAGATCGCCGTCGAGCTTGCCGTAGACCGGCGCGCCGAGACCGGGAGGCACGCCTTCCGCCACCACCTCAATCACCGCGCCGACCGAGGAGCCGTTCTTGCGGATGCCGTCGAGATAGGTCTCGAAGAATTTCGCCTTCTGTGCATCCGGACAGAAGAACGGATTGCGGCCGACGTCGTCCCAGTTCCAACGCGCACGATCGATCGCCTCCGGCCCCATCTGGATCAGCGCTCCGCGCACGGTCATGCCCGGCACGATCTTGCGCGCGATCGCGCCTGCGGCGACGCGCGCAGCGGTCTCGCGCGCCGACTGGCGCCCGCCGCCGCGATAATCGCGCAGGCCATATTTGAGGTCATAGGTGAAGTCGGCGTGGCCGGGCCGGTACTTGTCCTTGATGTCGGAATAATCCTTGGAGCGCTGGTCGACATTGTCGATCACGAGCGCGATCGGCGTTCCAGTGGTGACCTGACCGCCGGTCAGCTCGTCGGCGAACACGCCCGAAAGGATGCGAACCTGGTCCGGCTCCTGCCGTTGCGTGGTGAAGCGCGACTGGCCGGGCCGACGCTTGTCGAGGTACGGCTGGATGTCGGCTTCGGTCAGCGGAATGCGCGGCGGACAGCCGTCGACGACGCAGCCGATCGCGGTCCCGTGGCTCTCGCCAAAGGTCGTAACCCGAAAGAGATGACCGAACGTGTTGAATGACATGGGTTTCCACCGGTTGGCGTGTGGTAGCCCGCGTGCCCGCGCCGGTCAAATGACGCGCGGATTTGTTCAACGTTTGCGGGAAGATGAAGGCATGGACCCAATTGGCTGAAATCGCTGATTTTTTGGGTCGCGGCACCTTGTCGGGCGCGACTCATGTGTAACGCGCGAGAGTCTTGCCCGCGAACACATAGATCACGCCCTGGTCGATTGCGCGGTGCGCTGCCTGCTCCCGCGGCTCGATTCCGAGAAGTCCGACCAGCGCCCGTGCGACGCCGCCATGGGCCGATACGACGGTGTCCTTGGTCACTGTCGCGTACCAGGCCCCGACCCTCTGGGCCACTTGCTCATAGCTCTCGCCGCCTGGCGGTTGGAAGCGCCACTTGTTGCCTTCACGAAGGTTGACGACGTCGGGATCGCGCTTCATCACGTCCGCATAGGTCAAGCCCTCCCATTCGCCGAACGCGATCTCGGCGAGCCGCGGTTCGGTCCGAAAGCCGGCAGGCTCGAGGTCGAGCCCGCGCCGCACGATCTCCATGGTCTCGCGCGCCCGCGCCAGCGGGCTCGAGACGTAATCGAAATCATCCGGGCTGCGGCCATCGCGGGCGAACAGCTCGCGGAGGATTTCGGCGGAACGCGCGGCCTGCACGCGACCTTCGTCGTTGATCGTCGTGTCGTGCTGTCCCTGCAGCCGGCCGACGAAATTCCAGTCCGTGAGTCCGTGGCGGACGTAATAGAGGGTCGGCGCAGCCATTAATCCTTCCCGACTTCGATGTCGGGCGCGTCGGGATGCTTCATGCCGACGACGTGATAGCCGGCATCGACGTGATGGATCTCGCCGGTAACGCCGCGCGAGAGATCGGAGAGGAAATAGACGGCGGCGTCCCCGACCTCCTCGACCGCTACGTTGCGGCGCAGCGGCGTGTTGTATTCGTTCCATTTGAGGATGTAGCGGAAATCGCCGATGCCGGCGGCGGCCAGAGTCTTGATCGGGCCGGCGGAGATCGCGTTGACGCGGATCTTCTTCTCGCCGAGATCGGCGGCGAGATAGCGCACGGAAGCCTCCAGCGCGGCCTTGGCGACGCCCATCACGTTGTAATGGGGCATCCACTTCTCGGCACCGTAATAGGTGAGCGTCAGCAGCGCGCCGCCCTGCCCCATCAGCTTTTCGGCGCGCTGCGCGACCGCCGTGAACGAGTAGCAGCTGATCAGCATGGTGCGGGCAAAATTATCGGCCGTCGTATCGACGTAGCGCCCGATGAGTTGATCGCGATCGGAAAACGCGATCGCGTGCACGAGAAAATCGAGCGCGCCCCATTTCGCCGCAACCGTCGCGAAAGCGGCGTCGATGGTCGAAGCCTCGCTGACGTCGCAGTGGCCGACCACCAGGCCGCCGACCTCTTCGGCAAGCGGCTCAACCCGCTTCTTGAGCGCATCGCCCTGATAGGTGAATGCAAGCTCGGCGCCCTGCGCCCGGCAGGCTCTGGCGATGCCCCACGCGATCGAGCGGTTGTTGGCGACGCCCATGATCAACCCGCGCTTGCCGCGCATGAGACCCGCGGGTTCCGCCATCTTGCCCTCGCTCCGCCGGCCGTTAACCGGTTCGCTCCTATGGCATAGGGGCATAACCCCTTCAAGCGAGGCCAATCCGGCGGCATTTGCCTCGCCGCGTGCGGGAATAGTGTGCGGCTGGAAGTGTTTATGGGAGAGACGCGTTGCGGCGGCAGGCAACACGCTGTATCGACCTATGACGTGTTTAGCGACGGTTTTGCCTACCGGCGGACACGCGGAGAGGGTTGTGAGCGGATTCCGGCAGAGCGTCGAGGCGGCGGTCCCGGCATTGCGACGGTACGCGCGCGCTCTCACGCATGACGCCGAGCTTGCCGACGATTTGGTGCAGGACACATTGGTGCGCGCGCTGCGCTCGGAGCATCTGTTTCACGGAGGCGACGTTCGCAGCTGGCTCTACACCATCCTGACCAATCTCAACCGCAATCGTCTGCGCTCGCTGGCGCGGCGCCCGACCATGACGGCCATCGACGACAACGATGCGCCCGACATGGCCGGGCCGGAAGCCGGCGCACGCGATATCGAACGGGCGCTGGCGACGTTGGTCGACGATCAGCGCACCGCTTTGCTGCTGGTTGTGCTGGAAGGACTGACCTATCGGGAGGTTGCCGAGGTGCAGGGCGTGCCCATTGGAACGGTGATGTCGCGGCTCGCCCGCGCGCGCATGCAGATCAAGGCCTATCTCGACGGCGGGCGTCCGGCGCTTCGCCGCATCAAATGAATTGAGGGACATCACATGCCTGACCGTGATTTACCCGTGACCGCTGACGAGCTCCACGCCTACGTCGACGGTGTGCTGCCGCAGGATCGGCGCGCAGCCGTCGAGGCATGGATCGCCACGCATCCCGAGGACGCCGCCCGCGTCGCCGAATGGCAGGCGCAGGCGACCGCTATCCGCGCTCGCTACGGCGCGATCGCGGCGGAGCCGGCCCCCGAGCGCTTCGCGCTCGACAGGCTCACTCGCAATGGAAGGCGCTGGCGCGCCGTGGCCGCGGCCGCGGTGCTGGCGGCATTCGTGATCGGCGGCAGCGTCGGCTGGGTGTGGCACGGGGCAGCGGCACGCGCGCCCTCCCCGATCGAAATCTTCGCCTTGGGTGCGCTCAAGGCACACCAGCTTTACATCGCCGAAGTGCGCCACCCGATCGAGGTGCGCGCAGCCGAGGATCATCTGTTGCCGTGGTTGTCGCGCCGCGTGGGCACGAACTTGCGGGCACCCAATCTCGACTCTTATTCGCTCAAGCTGCTCGGCGGTCGTTTGTTGCCCGGACCGATCGGCCCGGCAGCGATGTTCATGTACGAGAGCCCGAGCGGCGAGCGCTTCACGCTCTACTGCTCGCGCTCGGCGGCACCGCCGACGGCGTTGCGTTACCATGCTGCGAACGGCATTGCGGCCGTACAGTGGGTCGAGAGCGATATCGGCTACGCCGTGAGCGGCCCCGCCGATCGCGACCGGCTCTTCGGCATCGCGCAGACCGCCTACGAGCAGATGGAGAACCGCTCGCCGACGCGCAGCTCCGAGAACCAGCTCATCTCGCGGCGCGGATCGTAGGGGCCATCCGACGAGTTATTGGGTGATCGGCAGGCAAGGAGGGAACGCCACCGGCGGCCCGTCACCCCATCCCCTTGCGCGGATCGTACGGCTTTCCATCCCGCCACTTCTTCATCAGCTCCTCGAGCTCGGCGTCGCGGTGCTCAGGCAGTACGATGCGCGTGGTGACGAGGAGATCGCCGGTGCCGTCCTTTGCGGGAAAGCCCTTGCCCTTGAGCCGGAAGGTCCGGCCGGCGCTCGTGTTCGGCGGGATCGCGAGCTCGACCGCGCCATCGAGCGTCGGCACGCGCACCTTGCCGCCGAGGACGGCCTCGTAGAGCGTGATCGGCAAGTCGAGCCGCAGGTCCGCGCCTTCGCGCTGGAACAGCGGATGTGGCGCGAGCGAGATCGTGATCAGCACGTCACCAGGACGACCGCCGCCGGGGCCGGCGAGCCCCTGCCCCTTGAGCCGGATCTGCTGGCCGTCGCTGATCCCCTGCGGGATCTTGACGTCGACCTCCTTGCCGGTCGGCAGCCGCAGGCGCGTCTTGGCGCCCTTGGCGGCGTCCGCCAGCGTGATGGTGAGCGCAGCCGTGATGTCGCGGCCGACCGCCGGCGTAAATTCGTCGGTTTCGAATTCGAAACCGCCGCGCCTGCCGCCCATGCCGCTGAATACGTTTTTCAGGATATCTTCGAAGCCGCCGCCGCTGCGCGAACTTCGGCGCTGGAAACCGCCGCCGGGACCCCAGGTGAAGGTCTCGAACTCGCCTTCGCGGCCGCCGAAGCCGCCGGCCCCCGGCCGCGCGCCGAAGCCCTCGAAGCCCTGGAAGCGAGGCTTGCCTTCGGCGTCGATCTCGCCGCGGTCGAAGGCCTTGCGCTTGTCCTCCTCGCCGAGGATCTCGTAGGCAGCATTGAGCTCGGCGAAGCGCGAGGCCGCCTTTGGATCGTGCTTGTTGGCGTCCGGATGCAGCTTTTTGGCAAGCTTGCGGAACGCGCTCTTGATGTCCGCAGCGCTCGCGCTCTTGGACACCCCCAGCACCTCATAGGGGTCGCGCATTCTCGAACCTCCGGAAGCTCCTTATGTCGGGCATATGCCCCAACCGACTGACCAAATGTGGGGGGTGGGCGCGCCGAGCGCAACGCACCGTCGTCCCGGTCGGATCGGAGAGGGCGAGGCGGGACTGGCGCCTTAAGTGCGCTGCCAGGGCTTGAGGTTGCGCACCTCCCATTCGCCCTGCTGGACGCGGCAGGCCTCGCCCTGCAGCCAGGACTCGGTGCCGTTGCGCACGTAGCTCGCCAGGAAGTCGCGGCAGGTCAGCCCGTCCTGGCTGTAGGCGGAGGCGATCGGCGTGATGGTGCCGCGCGCGCCGGTGTTGGGATTCTCCCACGGCACGCTGGTGTCCTTGCCGCCCTTGCTGAGAACCTCGCTGACCGCGGCGCGCGCGATCGCGAGATCGTGCTCCGGCGGCATCGCCGCGATGGACCTCGGCGTCGAAGGACGCAGCGATCCGGTCGGCTCCAGCTGGGTCTCGCCCTTTTTCGAAAACAGGGAGTCGAGCTGGTAGGAGAAACTGCAGCCGCCGCAGGCCAGCGCGAGCGAAGCCGCCGCCGCAGCCATCGGCAAGCGGAGATCGGCGAGGCGCCGTAGGCGCGACGGGAGGCTTCCTCTATAACGGGGCTGCCGCGACGACAGAACTGGCACCGGCCGGAACTCCAGCATGTCCGAATCGTCTCCGATACAACACCCGAACTCGTTAACGACTGGTGATTTCACCGAGGCCGACGAGCCGTTGCGGCTTTTTGCGGCCTGGTTCGAGGAGGCCAAACGGGCCGAGCCTGCCGACGCCAACGCCATGGCTTTCGCCAGCGTCGATGCCGACGGCCTGCCCAATGCACGGATGGTGCTGCTGAAGGGCTTCGACGAGCGGGGGTTCGTCTTCTACACCAACCTGGACAGCCAGAAGGGCCGGGAGCTGGAAGCCAATCCGAAAGGCGCGCTGGTGTTTTATTGGAAGTCGTTGAACCGGCAGGTGCGCCTGCGCGGACCGGTGGAGGTCGTCGAGCAATCGGAGGCGGACGCCTATTTCGCGACGCGGCCGCGGCTCGCGCAGATCGGCGCCTGGGCCAGCAAGCAATCGGCGCCGCTCGAAAGCCGCATGGCGTTCGAAAAGGCGATCGCGGGCACGATGGCCAAGTTCGCGGCGGGCGCAATTCCACGTCCGCCGAACTGGTCGGGCTACCGGCTCATGCCGCTGATCATCGAATTCTGGCAGGACCGGCCCTACCGGCTGCACGACCGCGTCGAATTTCGGCGCGGAACTTTCGACGCGCCGTGGAGCAAGACGCGGCTCTACCCTTGAGCTAGCATGGGCCCAAGGATTGAACGCTGATGGCCTCGTCGCACGACAACCTGCCCCGCCGCGCTCTGCTGCTCACGGGCGCCAGCCGCGGCATCGGCCACGCCACCGTGAAGCGCTTCTCGGCCGCCGGCTGGCGCGTGATCACCTGCTCGCGTCATCCGTTTCCGGAGAACTGCCCGTGGGAGGCGGGGCCGGAGGATCACATCCAGGTCGATCTCGCCGATATCGCCAACACCACCGCCGCCATCAGCGAGGTCAAGCGGCGACTCAACGACGGCCAGCTGCATGCGCTGGTGAACAATGCGGCGATCTCGCCGAAGGCCGAAGGCGGCACCCGGCTCTCCTCGATCGACACCACCGTCGACGTGTGGCGCCACGTGTTTCGGGTCAACTTCTTTGCGCCGATCATGCTGGCGCGCGGACTGGTGGAGGAGCTCAAGGCCGCCAAAGGCTCGGTGGTCAACGTCACCTCGATCGCGGGCTCGCGCGTGCATCCGTTCGCGGGCGCGGCTTACGCGACGTCGAAGGCGGCGCTGGCGGCGCTCACGCGCGAGATGGCGTCCGATTTCGGTCCGCTCGGCATCCGCGTCAATGCGATCGCGCCTGGCGAGATCGACACCGCGATCCTCTCCCCCGGGACAGAGAAGATCGTGGAGCAAATTCCGCTGCACCGGCTGGGGACGCCCGACGAGGTCGCCAAGATAATCTATGTGCTGTGCACGGACACGTCGTCCTACGTGAACGGCGCCGAGATCCACATCAACGGCGGCCAACACGTGTAGCAGGGGCTTGGTGGTCAGCCGATCGCGCGCAGCGGCAGGACCTTCGCCTGGGCGCGGCCGACGACGCTGTTGTAATGCTCGATCGGCAGCGGCCTGCCGATCAGGAAGCCCTGCACCTCGTCACATGCTTCGCGCGTCAGGAACGCAAGCTGTCCCTTGGTCTCGACGCCCTCCGCCGTGACCGGCAGGCCGAGACCGCGGCCGAGGCCGATGACGGCGCGCACGATTGCGGCCGATTGCGGGCTCTGATCGAGATTCGAGATGAAGGCCCGGTCGATCTTGATCTTGTCGAACGGGAACGACTGCAAATACGACAGCGACGAATAGCCGGTGCCGAAATCGTCCATGGCGATGCGCACGCCCATGGCCTTGAGTCGGCGCAGGATCGACACCGCACGGGAGAAGTCGCCGATCAGGACGCCCTCGGTGATTTCGAGCTCGAGCCGGTTGGCCGGCAGCCCGGTTTCGAGCAGCACCGCATGGACAAGGCCCGCCAGGTCGCCGTGACGGAACTGGATCGGCGACAGGTTGATCGCGATCTGCAGCGGCCGCGGCCATGAGGCCGCTTCGCGGCACGCCTCGCGGATGATCCATTCGCCGATCGAAATGATGAGGCTGCTTTCCTCCGCCAGCGGGATGAACACGCCCGGCGGGATCAGGCCGCGCGCGGGGTGCTGCCAGCGCACCAGCGCCTCGAAGCTGACGATTTCACCGGCGATCCGCGCTTGCGGCTGATAGTGCAGACAAAGCTTGCCGCGCTCGACCGCGGAGCGCAGATCGTGCTCGAGCGCACGCCGTTCGCGCAGCCGCTGATCCATGCCGGCGTCGAAGAACCGGATCGTGCCGCGGCCCTCGGACTTGGCCCGATAGAGCGCGGCGTCGGCGTTGCCGAACAGCGTGGTCGCATCGGTGCCGTCGGCCGGATAGATCGCAACGCCGACGCTCAGCCCGACGCGCAGCCGCTGGCCGCCGACCTCCAGGTCGTCGCCCACCGCGGCGAACAGCCGTTCCGCCAGCCCTTCCGCCGTTGCCGGCTGCTCGCCCTCGGCCACGATCACCGTGAACTCGTCGCCGCCGAGGCGGGCGAGGAAGGCCTCGCCGGCGGCCGCCTTCATGCGACGCGAGACTTCCACCAGCAGGGCGTCGCCGAACGAGTGGCCGAACACGTCGTTGATTTCCTTGAAGCGGTCGAGATCGATGCAGACAAGAGCGACGCTGCCGTTCACCTTCGAGGCCCGATCGAGCGTCGAGCCGATCTGCTGCGTGAAGGCGGTCCGATTGGGCAGATCGGTGAGCGAGTCGTGCTGCGCCATGTGCGCGATCCGCTGCTCGGCGCGCCGGCGCTCGGTGACGTCCTCGATGACGCCCAGGAGATACTGCGGCTTTCCGTTCTCGTCGCGCAGCGCCAGCCGCTTGGTGGTGACAAGGCGGGTCTCGCCATCCGGCATCTTGACCGGATTGTTCTCGATCAGGACGTCCTGGCCGGAGCGCAGCACCTCGTCGTCGCGCCCGGTGATGGCATCGGCGTCATCCTTGGAGAAGAAATCGTATGCGGTCTTTCCGACCATCTGCTCGCGCGACACGCCGAACAGCCGCTCGCCGGCCTGATTGATGAGCAGATAGCGGTGGTCGCGCGCGTCCTTCACTATCAGCGTCGCGGGCACGTTTTCGACCACCGTATCCAGGAATACCTTGGTGCGCTGCAGCTCTTTCGTGGCCCGCGTCGTCTCGGTGATGTCGGTATGGGTGGAAACCCAGCCGCCGCCAGGCATCGTCTGGTTGGTGATGGAGATGGTCCGGCCGTCGGGAAGGTCGACGACCTTGTGCTCGATCCCCTCCTTCACGAACTTGTTGCTGTCGGGGTCGCCGCGGAAGCGGCCGGCCTCGTCGGTCATCTTGGCGGCATATTGATCCGGATCGCCGCCGAAGCTGCCGGCTTCCTTGCGGAGCTGCAGCACGTCGCGCAGCGTGCAGCCGAGCTTCAGCCGGCCGGGCGCAAGCCCGTACATCTCCAGGAACCGGTCGTTGGTGAGCACCAGCCGCCCGACGCTGTCGAACATCAGCAGGCCCTGGCGCATATTGTTGATGGCGGTGTCGAACCGGATGCGCTGGTCGTGGAAACGCTCGTCCACGATCGTGCCGATCATGCTCAGGGCAAGGATGCCGATGGTGACCGCGGCAATCGCGAACGCGAGCGTGGTCGGGTCCAGCGATAGCGCGTTGAAGTCGCGGCTCGGGTCCGGAATGATGTCGACCGCGCCCATGGCGGTGAAATGGTGGGATACGATGGCGAGCGTGAGCAGCAGCGCGGCTGCGAGCGTGGCGCGAATATGATCGCGGGACAGCGCCACGGGCAGCGCGATCGCGCCGAACAGGATTCCGAGGACGACCGAAGCGCCGACCAGATCGAGCGACCAGTCGATATGCCCCGGGAGCTGGAGCGCCGACATGCCGGTGTAGTGCATGGCCGCGACGCCGGCGCCGACGATGCCGCCGCCGACCGGCACGCTCCAGCGGCTGGTGCCCACGACCGCGACGCCGAAGCCGGCGCTGGTCACAACCACCGCCACGACCAGCGACAATATCGTCAGGCCGAGGTTGTAGGCGGTGGCGACGCCCGGCTCATAGGCCAGCATGGCGATGAAGTGCGTCGCCCAGATGCCGCAACCGGTCGCGACGCCCGCGGTCACGATCCAGACCACGCGCGAGCGCCCGCGCGCTCCTTGCGCGCGGAAGAACAGGGTTATGGCGGTGAGGCTTGCCAGAAAACAGAGCACGCCCGCGAGCAGCACCAGCCGCCAGTCATGCTCGACCGCGAGGCACGAAAGAATGCGATACATAAACGGTCCCACCCACCCTGGAGCGCGCTGGCACCGGTTTCACAGTTATTGGTGGGCGCAAGCTAACGGACGAACGGGAAAAATTAGACAAAGATGTTTGGTTAAGCGCTTGTCAAAACTTTCCGTCGAATTAGAGCCATCCCCGCCATTTGAAGATGTAGTAGGGCAGCGCGGCTGCAATCACCATCAGGCCGATCGCCAGCGGATAGCCGAACGTCCAGTCGAGCTCCGGCATGTGCCTGAAGTTCATGCCGTAGATCGATGCGACCAGGGTCGGCGGCATCAGCACGACCGCGGCGATCGAGAAGATCTTGATGATGTTGTTCTGCTCGATGAAGACCACGCCCAGCATGGCGTCGAGCAGGAAGGTGATCTTGTTGGAGAGATAGGTCGCGTGGTCTAACAGCGATTGGACATCGCGCTGCATGCCGCGAAGCTGCGAGCGCGTTTCCTTGGCCCATTTCATGCTGTCGGCTTCGTTGGCGAGGTAGAGCAGCATGCGGCCGATCGAGACCAGGCTTTCGCGTACCTTCGAGGTGAGGTCGCCCTTGCGGCCGATGATCTTGAGGATGTCCTGGTGGCTGGCCTTCTGATCGGCATCAGGCTCGAAAATATCGTGCGACACCCGATCGACCTCGGAACCGATCCGCTCCAGGATGTCGGCCGCCCGATCGATCACTGCGTCGAGCAGATCCATCAGCACGGTTTCGCCGGTCGCCCCGGCCGGGCAGGCACGCGAAAGCTTGTTGCCGACGATCATGAATGGCCGCGGATCGTCATATCGCACGGTGATCAGGCGGTGGCCGGACAGGATGAAGGTGACCGGGGTGGTCTTCGGCGTGTCGGTGTCGGACTGACACATCATGGTCGCGGTCATGTAGCGCGCGCCGCCCTCGACATAGAGCCGGCTGGTGGGCTCGATCTCCTGCATTTCCTCGCGCGTCGGCACCGCGATGCCGAGGTAGCGCTCGACCACTTTGTCCTCGGTGATGGTCGGGCTGACGAGGTCGAACCAGATGGCGTTATCGGGGATCGGTGCGCCAGACGGCAGCTGGACGCGGTCGAGCGATGTGCCGTGGGGAACGTAGACCGACAGCATAACCTCTCCCGGGAGCCGACCCCGGGCGCAGCCGAGAGCCGATCGTGATCGGGCCAGTGATGGCCCAACCACACCAGTTCTTGCAAGCAAATTGAACGGGCACAGGACGCGCGGGCCCGGCTCGGAGCCAGGCATCGCTGCCCTTCAGTGCGTCACGATCTCGTCCGAAGGTCCGGCCGGATGCGCACAAGCCGGGGCTCGACCCGGCTTGCGCTCATGGTGTCCGGTCTCCGATGGACCGGAGGCTCTGCCGGGGAAGATGTTCAGGCCGCAGCCGCAGCCGCGAGCCAATGGTCCTCGTTTGGAACGACCGGCGCGTAGGCCGGATTCTTGGCCTCGCTCTGGTAACGCACCGCCGCTGCCACGGCGGGTATGCCGATCTTGCCGTATCGGCCGTCGAGACTTGCCTCCTCGCGCTGCGAGGGGGTTGCGGCCGCGTCCTTGGAAGTCATTCGCTTACTCCGTCAGTCTTTTGTGTGTTTTTGAGTACGTGGCGGACAATCTGGATATGGGTGACGAGTGGGGCGGAAGTTCGCAGGAAATCGTGAGCTATCGTGACATTTCCGCCATGGTCGCGTTCGGGGTCCATTGCGGCGAAGTTTGGTAAACTCCCGGTTAACGACTGTGCCGCTATGCTTGGCCCGGTTGGACATCGCCCGGAGCGGAGTACCGTCCACAGGACATCGCATTTCTTCACAGTTGGAGGCCCCAACTGCGGCATTCTTGCCACAGTTTCGCGGACAATGTGGCCGGGTCTGGTCGGGGTTCTGGAAGTATCGGGGGCTTTTCCGTTATTCCTATCCAACGAGTCGAGAAACCGGCGGGGGCCGCGCCCACAACGCGGAGAGGGTCAATTATGGCGGTGCGTAAAAGCGCGTTTCTCCTGATAGGCCTGCTGCTCGGCGGGTGCATGAACGCAACGCTGGAGCCTGCCTCCGAGGCCGGCTTTACGGCGCGCGACAAGAAGCTGCTGGCCGATCCGCCTTACGCCAAGGCCACGATCCCGCAGCCCTATCAGCGCCACATCGTCGACTATCACCGCAACGAAGCGCCCGGCTCGATCGTGATCGATACCGACGCGCGCTATCTCTATCTCGTGTTGGCCGACCGCAAGGCGATCCGCTACGGCGTGACCGTCGGCGAAGATGCGCTGTCGTGGTACGGCATCGCCAAAGTGGGCCGCAAGGAAGAATGGCCGGCGTGG
>Ga0114129_10000909_pt1 | contig 38507 bp, 34 predicted proteins | sample RhiMetdeltSRZDD1_FD_80071 | JGI IMG/M metagenome (GOLD analysis project Ga0114129, IMG submission 80071) | Populus rhizosphere microbial communities from Tennessee, USA - Rhizosphere MetaG P. deltoides SRZDD1 (version 2) (version 2) | ecosystem: Host-associated > Plants > Roots > Rhizosphere >...
ACGTACAACATCCACCGGGGCCGGGGCCTCGACGGTCGGGTCAGCCTCCGACGCATTGCGGAAGTCCTGCGACAGGTCGACGCCGACGTGGTCGGGGTCCAGGAGATCTTCGAGGCGCAAGCCGAGCATCTCGCCCGAGAGCTCGACATGCGGCTCGTGACCGGCATCACAGTCCGCCGCACGGATGGCGCGTACGGCAATGCCATCCTCACGCGTCTCCCCCTCCAGGGCGTGGTCACCTTCGATCTGTCCGTGAGAGCCCGCGAGGCTCGCGGGGGAATTCGAGTCGACCTCGGTTTCCAGCAGCAGACCCTCCACATCTTCAACGTCCACCTGGGGCTGAGGGGGCACGAGCGTGCCGAGCAGGTGAAGTGGCTGGTCGAGCGTCACATCCTGTGGGATGATCGCACGGGTCCCCGAATCGTCATCGGCGACCTGAACGAGTGGTTCCCGGGCCGGGTGGGCCGCGCCCTGAGGCGCGAGTTCGCGAGTCTGCGGCGACGGCGGACCCACCCGGCGCTGCTGCCGCTATGGGCCCTGGATCGCATCTACTGGGACCACACCGTCCGGGGCGAGTCCCTTCGTGTCCACCGGACCCGCCTGTCGCGCGTCGCTTCCGATCACCTACCGCTCGTCGCGAGCCTTCGGATTCGGCCGGGCACCTAGCCGGACCGCTCCGCGCTCCGCGCCAACCTGTCGCCGCCCGGACATGTCGTCGGTGCGCCGTCGGTCGACGGCCCCGTTTCCGCCCCGCCTCGGCCAAATGGGGCCAAATAGCGGGACTTGCGCGAGAGCCGAGGGCGTCCCTGTCTGGCACCTCGCTTGCTCACTTACGGAAAGCTCCTACGGAGAGGACTTTTACATGAGAACGCTGATCCGCAGAAGGCCGAGCACGAGACCGGGAACGCGCGCCGCGCGCGCGGCCAAGCCGGGACCCATTCAGATCGTCGTCACGCCGGGCTCCGGCAACGGACGCGCCCTGAGCACGGCGCTTCGGCTGCGCGACGCCCTCATAAGGCGCCGACTGCGGACGAGGCTCGAGGTCTTCCCCGACCTCGACAGCCTGCACCGGTGGACGAAGACTGATGCTGAGCCCTTCTCGACGCTCGTCTGTGTCGGTGGGGACGGGACCCAGAGCACCGCCGCCCTCGCAGCCCTGCGTCGATCGGTGCCCTTCCTGCCGGTCTCGTCCGGCTTCGGGAACCTCTTCGCGAACGCGTTCAACCACCGCAGCAGCGTCGAGGGGGCGCTCGACTTGCTCGCGCGGGGCCAGGTCATCCATTCGGACGTCGGCCGGTGCAACGGTGAGGTGTTCCTATGTCAGCAGAGCTATGGACTGATCGCCGACGTCCAGGAGGCGGTTGAGGCAGCCGCCGTGCCTCGGGCCCGGTGGCAACGCTGGCTCGCGTACTACCGGGCGGCGCTCCGCTATCTTCGCGAGGCGCCCCCGACCCGGCTACGCGTCGTGGTGGACGGCCGCGTGGTCGCCGTGGACGCCGCGCTGGTCATCGTGGCCAACGTCGAGACCTACGGCCGCTGGCTCCCGCTCACCCCCGACGCATCGCCGGTCGACGGCCTCTTCGACGTCTACGTCATGAGGGGAGCGAGTCACCGGCAGGTGTTCCTGAAGCTCCTGCGGCGCCACCTGGGCATCCCGGGGGAGGAGTCCGGGACGTTGCTCTGCCGAGGCCAGCGAGTGACGGTGTCCGGTCTCCGCTCGTTGCGCGATCGACTCGAGGCTCTGCCTCATCGGCTGCCGGTCATCGTGTCGCCGGCGACGGCGGCCGCCCTGGAGCGAAATCTCGGCCGGCGCCAGGCTCAGGTGCCTCTCGCTCCGGGCCGCGTCGCGTGGGGGACCCGTCAGTCGGCGCGGGTCGGGGCGCGCGCGACCCGTTCCTTCCCCGCCGCCCGCATCGCTCCCATGGCCGCCAGGACCGCGAGCCCGATGGCGATCCACACAGCCTGACGGCCGCGACGGACGAGGCTGAAGGCCAGTCCATTGCTGGCACCCCATCCGAGGGCAGCGAAGGCCGCCGCGTTGGCGCCCTCGAGGGTGCCCAGGCTGGCCGGCACGAAGAAGGTGGCGAAGCGGACCCCGGTGCCCAGGCCCTCGATGACCGTGGCCGCCGCGAGCGAAGCCGGGACCTGCAAGCTCCGGACGATGAGCAGCACTTCCAGCGTCCCCACCAGCCAGCTCGTGAAGTGGAATGCGACGGAGAGGAGGAGCGACCGCAAGTGCGAGCGGTAGAACTTCCGGACTGCTCCATCGATACGGCGCGCTCCGCGCCCCGCGCCCATCCAGGCGAGAAGACGGCCAACCCGCCCGACGCCGCCCGAGACCTGCGCCAGGATGAAGCCACTCACGCCGATCACCTCGACGACGAGCAGGTAGCACATGGGACCGATGAGGGACCATCCGACGACCCCCGTCGCCCACGCGACCAAGATCCCCGTGACGAGGAGAAGGGCCTGTCCCACCACCTCGGCCGTCTTGGCGAGAATCAGCGAGGGAACGCTGGCCTCGTACGGGATGTCCCGGCGGATGAGCCATGCCTTGATCGCCTCCCCGCCGACCCCGCCGAGCGCGGTGACCACGTTGACCGCCTGGCCCGCGCACCGGGCCGCCAGGAGCCTGAGGAACGGCGGACGATTGGCCAGGAGCGTGTACCGCCATCCCAGCGTGTCCAGGACCATGCTGAGCCCGTGGATGAGGCAAACGAGAACAAACTGCCACCACGTGATCCGGGTCAGGGCGGCCGTGAGCGATTCCAGGCCGAAGTGGCGAACCAGCAGAACGAGAGCCAACAAGCCGCCGACAAGGGGGAGGATCCGAAGGAAGCGCACTCCGGTTCTGAAGCAAGAATCGTGCCCTGGGTGATCGGCGCGGTGATGGGCGCCTTGTTGCGGTCGACCCGGGAAATGCTATGCTGGCGTAACGGCCATGCCACAGGGGTCGGCCAGGGCGGATGCGAATCGATCGCTGCTCCAAGGCGGGCTCCTGTTCCTCCTCGGCTTTTTGGTCCTGACCGTCGTCGTCACCCAGCAGCAGTTCGTCGGAGCGGATCTCGCCGCCCGTTCGTTGGTCCATCAGTCCCATCACCCGATGCTCATGGGCTTCATGGAGGGAGCCTCCTTCGTGGGAGGCCAGCCCGGTCAGGTCGCGGTCGTCCTGGTGGCCTTCGTGGTGCTCTGGCCGCGGCGCCGCCGGTGGGCGCTGGCGCTGCCCGTGGTCGTGGCGGGAGCGGGCGCCGTCCAGTTCATGGCGAAGTGGGCCGTCGATCGGCCCCGGCCGAATCTGGACTCGTGGGGCTTCCCGAGTGCCCACGTCCTGAGCCTCGTCGTGCTCTGCGGGTACCTCACCTACGTGGCCAGCCTCGGGAGCGCCCGGCGGGGACGGCGGCGCCTCGCGGTGGGAACCTGCGTGGCCATCGTCGGCACCGTGGCGTACAGCCGGATGTATCTGGACGCCCACTTCCTCTCCGATGTCCTCGGAGGGTTGACGGCTGGCTTCGCCTATCTCTGCGCCGCGATCTGGGCGACCCGGTCCGCCCCCCGCCTCGGACGCGCTCGTCGCGCAACCCCGCTGGCCAGTGGGGCCGAGGGCCTGCTCGTTCCGGCTCCGGCCGGGTCGGTCGCCGAGCCACTGGTCGCCACGGTCGCCGTCGCGGCAATGACCCCCGCGACGCCCGGCCTCGACGCTCGCTAGACCTGCCCTCCGGGATCGGCCGCGCTTTCGCCTGCGAACCTGCACCCCGGGCCCGCGGGGTCCCGGGATTGGCGGGACTGCTCCTCGTCGTGTGCCTCGTGGTTCTCGGGCCCCCCCCGGCTGACGCGCAAGAGGACTTCCTGAACCTGTTCGCTCCCGAGATGGGGTCGATTCCGGTCCGCTCGGACTACCGGGTCACGATCTTCCCGGACCAGCCGGTGGCCGGCCAGCACGCCGAGCTCGGCTTGTTCCAGCAAGACTTCACCCTCTCGATGCCGCTCCGACAGAGCCCCACCGACGAGTGGTATGCGTCGGTCCGCATTCGCAATCAGGAGTTCGACACGCGAGCCGTGCTGCCGGATACGGGTGAGCGGTTCCCGGACGAGCTGTGGAACGTTCGCATCGGGACGGGCTACCGGCACCGCTTCGAATCAGGCTGGATCGGAGCTCTCGACGTCACGGTCGGATCCCCGAGTGACAGGCCCTTCGCGAGCATGGACGAGATCGACATCAACGCAACGGCGGTCCTGCGCGTTCCTGCGCGAGACCGTGACGCGTGGCTCTTCTTCGTGAACTACGGGAGCAATCGGGAATTCCTGCCGAACATCCCGCTTCCGGGCTTCGGGTACTCGTACCAGCCATCCGACCAGCTCACCGCCGTCATCACCACCGGCGTGGTATCACTCCAGTACCGACCGGTGGAGACGCTGACGCTCTCGGCGTCGTACGTCGCCATCCGAACGGTGGACGTCCGCCTCACCTACCAGGTCTTCCGGCCGGTTCGCCTGTGGGTTGGCTTCGACTGGACCAACGAGCGCTATCTACGCGCGGACCGCGCCAATTCGGACGACCGCCTGTTCTACTACGAGAAACGCATCCGGGTCGGGGCGATCATCGGCCTCGCCCGCTGGCTCTTCGTCGACGCCGATGTCGGCTACAGCTTCGACCGGTTCTACTTCGAGGGCGAGGGTTACAGCGACCGCAACCACAATCGCATCGACGTCGGGGATGGTCCGTTCGCCCAGATTAGGCTGGGTGCGAGGTTCTAGCCGGCCGACTCACCTCCGCACGCCTGTCGGCGGCTCAGCCGCTCTGGCGCGGTGAGCGGCGTCCGCGCCTCCGCCGTCGCCTGGATCGTCGAGATTGCCCGCGACTAACCGGGCTTGGCCATGGCGGCCGCCCGCCGGGCCATCTCCTCAGGCGGCACGTCCTCCTTGTGCGTGGAGACGTGCCAGTGGTGTCCGAACGGATCCTCGATGGTCCCCATCCGGTCCCCGTAGAACTTGTCCTCCACGGGCCGGAGGAGCTTGGCCCCCGCGGCCACCGCCTTCTGCACCGTGGTGTCCACGTCGGGGACGTAGAGGTGGAGGCTGACGGCCGCGCCGCCGAACGCCCGAGGCCCACGCGCCCCCATCTCCGGGTGCTCGTCGGCGAGCATGATCACCGAGTCGCCGATGTCGATCTCCGCGTGGCCGATCTTGCCGTCCGGACCCGGCATGCGCATCCGCTCGGTGGCGCCGAAGACCCGCTTGTAGAACTCCAGGGCCTTCGCCGCGCCGTCCACGACCAGGTACGGGGTCGCGCTGTGGTATCCATCGGGAACCGGCTTCACCTTGCCCTTGCTCATCTCGCGCCTCCCTGGGACCCTTGCTGCCGTCGTGCGTCGGATCGGTGGCGGGAGCGGTCCTGGACTCCGGAGCCTGCGTCCCCGCTCTCGATCCATAGTACGCCTCTTCGGGGGACCGACCCGGCCGGGCGGGCGGGCCACGACACCTACGACGGGTGGGCCCGGTCTGTAGTATGGTCGTGGTCGCCGCGTGGCCTGCGCCGGAACCCTCTGCGAGGGGGAGACTTCGTGAATCGCTCCGACGGGGGCTTCTATCCCAGGGTCTTCGCTCTCGTCACCGCGGGCCTCCTCAGCTACGCCCTGGTGCTCATGGCCCTGCCCTTCGCGGGGCCGATCTTCTGGGCGCTTCTCCTCGCCTTCCTGCTCTACCCGCTGAACGAGGCGCTCGCCCGAGCCCTGCGGGGGCGGCGAGGACTGGCCGCGCTCCTGCTGACGCTCGCCGGGCTCCTCCTCATCCTGCTGCCAGGAGCGCTCATCGCGGTGGCCTTCGCGACGCAGGCCGGCGACCTCGTGGCTCGCATCCAGGACTTCGCCGAGCGCCACCACGTCGCGCAGCTGAGCGACCTGCTGCGGATCCCGATCGCGGAGCGGGTGATCGAATGGCTCGGGTCATACGTGCCGATCACTATGGATCAGGTCAAGGTCTGGCTGGTCCAAAACGGCCGAAATCTCCTCCTGATGCTGATGGGGGTGAGCGGGGCCGCGCTGGCCAGCGTGCTCGGCGCGATGGTCGGCCTCGTGCTCATGCTCTTCCTGCTGTTCTTCTTCCTCCGCGACGGGGAGGAGCTGGTGCGGCGAGCGATGCGCCTGGTGCCGATGGAGGAAGAGCGAAAGGTCGCGCTCCTCGACCACCTGTCCTCCGTCACCCGGGCGCTCGTGTTGGGCATGCTCCTGACGGCGGCGGCGCAGGGCGCGCTCCTGGGCGTCGGCTTCTCGATCGTCGGCCTGCCCTCGCCGGTCGTGTTCGGGGTGCTGACCGCCCTGGCGTCGGCCGTGCCTCTGGTCGGCACCGCGATCGTGTGGGTGCCGGGGGTTGTGGTGCTGCTCGCTCAAGGACGGACCTGGGCCGCGGTCTTCCTGGCCGTCTGGTCGTTCGGCCTGGTGACCTCCGTCGACAACGTCATCAGGCCTCTCGTCGTGTCCGGCCGCGCCGGGCTACCGACCTTGGCCGTCTTCCTCGGGCTCGTGGGCGGGCTCGCAGCCTTCGGGGCGATCGGAATGTTCCTGGGCCCCGTGATCGTCGCCCTCACCATCGCGCTCCTCCGCTTCGCCGAGGAATCGCGGGCGGCGAGCAACGCGTCAGGGACCTGAGCGGGACGCCTCGGTCGAGGTCGTCCGGCCGATGCCGGCCGGTCCGCCCTCAGCCAGGAGTTCGACCAGCTGCTCCTTCGAGAAGACGCGGCCGCGCTGGTAAGCGAGGAACTCCAGCAGCGCGTACTCACTCGGCGTCAGGTGAAGCACGTCACCACCTCGCGAGACCTGTCGGCGGGCCGCGTCGAGCTCGAGCGCCCCCAGCTGAATGATCCCGCGGAGATCGTGCCTGGGCAGGCTGAGGACTCGCTGAGGATTCCAGGACTTTCTCGGGTGGGTGGGGCGGCGCCCGCCCCGCGCCGACGGTTCGACGCCCCTCGATCCGAGCGAGAGCCGTGGCCGGACGGCGGTGAGCCGCCGCGCCGTCCCGAGGAGCCGCCGGAGGACCGTCGCTACGGGCTCAGCTTGCAGGTGAGCGCTGGCCCCGAGGGGTTGTGACAGGCCTTGACCTGCCCCGTGACGGTGTTGACCACCCATCCCCAGTTCCCCTCCATTCCGACCCCCGTCCACGTGCCCGGGGACTGGGACACCGCGGGCCTGGACAGGACAAGTGCCCCGGCGATGAGCCCACTCGCGATGACGACGGCGGTCGGCCAGTTCATAGTCGAGCCTCCTGTTGCGTACTCGCGTGGGTCTCGGGTGCCTGGCAGCGAGCGAGGCGTCAATCCCGGTCCCACTTCCGCCAGACGCTACCAGAGTGTCGGCCCCGGGTGCCAGACGGGCTCTTACGCCGCCGAAGTTCGCGCGGTGCAGCCCCCTGCCACGCGGGGTTGGGCGGCGGTCCGCCGGCGCGACACCCGAGACACCTGGGTTACGGGTCATTCCCGATCGGTCATCGAGGCGAGTCGGGACGCCTTATACGGCGGGCTCTTACCTACTCTGCCGTGCGCAGGTGGCCCGGCGGACGCCAGGACGCCGTGGGATCGAGGCGAGCCTCCGAAGGGTGGGCCGATAAGGCTTGGTGCTAGCCGCTCTCTTTGGCATCCTCGAACTTAGGATGAAGCGTGCGTCTTCCGGCAACTCGGCTCGGCGACCAACGCCGACGGCGCCTCACGGCACCCGGACTCCCTCGCGGCGTGCCACGGCGTCAGATGGCCGAGCCCGGCTCGGCCCCTCGGCCAGCGACCTCGTGATCATCAGCCGCGCGCTGATCGATCTCGGTGAGTTCCTTCAGCGCCGCCAGGAATCCGCGGGCCGCGGGCGCGTGATCCTGGATCGGCGAGTCGCGGAGCGGCGGCGCGCGAGTGACGGCATGGACCAGGATCGCCGGCAGAGTGACCGCCGGCGTCCGCCTTCCGACCCGACCCAGGCCCTCATGCGGGTGCTCGGCTTCATGGTCGTCCCCACCACCGTGCCGCCGCCCCGATCGGCGGATGGCCGCAACGTGAAACGTGCGGGGCGCCCACCCCGCACGCGCAGCAGCTCTCGGCGGGCGGCCTTCAGGCGAACCGGGCGCTGACGGACCCCAGGCGCGTGAAACGCGCCGTCACGACGTCGCCCGCCTTCGGCCGCAGGAGGGCCGAGATCGACCCGCTCATCACGAGGTCGCCGGCGCGCAGCCCCAGGCCGCGCTCCGCGAGATGGTTCGCCAGCCAGGCGAGTGAGTTCAGGGGGTTGCCCAGGACCTCTGCGGCGGTGTTGGTCGCCATGACCCGCCCGCTCATCTCGTAGACGACGCCCTCGAGCGCGAGGTCGAGCCCGACCACGGGCGTCAGAGGCTGGCCGAGCACGATGGCGTTCCCGGCGACGCCGTCCGCGATGAGGTCGCCGCCCGTGGGCTTGCCGTCCCAGCGGAGGTCCGCCAGCTCCAGCGCGGGAAGCGCGCCCTCCACCGCCAGCAGCGCCGTCACCGGAGTCACGCCCGGCCCCGCCAGCTCCCTCCTCATCACGAAGGCCGTCTCGACCTCAACCACCAGCTCCGTGAACCGCGACAGGGGCACGGTGTCCCCCGTCGCGTAGACGCCGGCGGCGAGGAGGAAGCCCGCTACGGGATGGTGGATCCCCGTGCTCTCCTGGGCGATCCGGCCGGTCAGCCCGGCCTTCCAGCCGATGACCCGCTCGCCCCGGGCGACGAGCGCCTCCCGCAGCTCGTCCTGGACGCGGTAAGCCACGTCGAGCGCGACGGACGGGGACGGCAGCGGCGCCTTCCGGTGAGTGCGGCGCATCTCGAGCAGACGATCGAGCATGGCGATGCTGGCCTCCTCGGGGTGGAATGGCGACTCGTGCCCGAAGATAGAATCTCGTCCGGACTTGGACAAGCCGCCCCACGGCGCCGGGCGGCGCCGTGGGTTCGCGCGACGCAGGCGAGTCCGCCGGTCCGTGGACTTGCCGCGGTAGCGACCGAGGCACGTCGGTCCACGGGCACCCTATCCGCCGGGCACCGCCGCCCAGGTGCGGATTGATCGCCGGTAGCCCTCCAGCATCGGGAGCCGCGCCAGCTCATCGAGCGACGCCAGGAGGCCACCGCGGTGCTCGGCGGTCCAGCGGATCTCGTGGGAGGGCTCGGCGCGACATCCGTAGGTCACGATCAGCACCTCGGTCTCCGGCGTGTCCGGCCGGACACGGTACAGCCACACGTCGAGGAGGGGGCCGGGCGTCGCGGTGACGCCCAGCTCCTCGCGGATCTCCCGGACGAGGCAGGCCTCCGGGGTCTCCCCGCGCTCGAGCTTCCCGCCCGGCAGCTCCCACTCGCCTCGCTCGTTCTCGAGGAGCGCGACGCGCCGGCCACCCGGCAACGTCGGGCTCTCCGGCACCAGCACGACGCCCTTGATCGACACGGGGAAGCGCGTGGCGGTCAAGGCGCCACCGTCGTCTGCCGGCCCAGGAGCCGGTACATGAGGAAGAGCGGCGCGGCAGCAGCCCCGATCAGGATCGACGCGAGGGCGGACGCGGTGCCGAAGTGGTTGCTGAAGACCTGCGTGAAGATCGCGACCGACGTGGTCGCCCACGGGCCCGAGTAGAGCAGGATCGACGACGACAGCTCGCCGATCGTCGTGATCCAAGCCAGGGTCGCACCCGACACGATGGCGGGGAACATGAGCGGCACCGTGACCCGCCAGAAGGTACGGAACGGCGGGACGCCGAGGCTGATCGACGCCTCTTCGACCCGGACGTCGATCTGCTGGAGCATCGCCGTGCAGGCGCGCACCGGATAGGGCAGGTGGCGAATGAAGTAGGAGACGAGGAGGATGGCCCACGTTCCCGTGAGCACGATGGGAGGGTGGTTGTACACCACGATCAGGCCGACCCCGACCACCGTGCCGGGGATCGCGTAAGCCAGCATGATGAGGGCGTCGAGCACCGCGTGCGGCCGCGACGGGCGGCGAGCGAGGCAGTAGGCGAGGAGCACGCCGAGGCCCACGTCCAGGGCGACGGCCAGACCCGTGAGCATGAAGGTGTTGGCAATCGCGCGCGGGACCAGATGGAGCACGGTGGCGTAGCTCTGGAGGCTCAGCCCCGCGTACATCACGGGCCCCCGCGTCGGCATGAACGAGGACACCAGGATGGTCACGGCGGGGACGAGAGCGAGCCCGATCAGCCCGTAGACGGCGACGGCCGCCAGGGCGAGGCGGCCGCGCGTCGGACGCCGCGGCTGGAGCGGCCGGAGGCACACGACGTGGTACGCCTTCCGGAACGCGAAGTAGCGCTGGCCCATCAGGGCGGCCGTGTTGATCAGGATGAGCAAGCTCCCGAGCGTGCTGGCCATCGTGGGATTCCCGCCCAGCTCGTTGATAAACTCGCCGTACATGAGGGTCGGGAGGGTGCGCAGGCCCTCCCCGAGCACCATCGGCGTGCCGAAGTCGGCCATGGTCGCCATGAACACCAGAAGGGCGCCCGCCGTGAGCGACGGGAGGATGACGGGCAGGACGACGCGGAAGAACGCCTGGCGGGGGCGGGATCCGAGGCTCATCGCCGCGTCCTCCATCGACTGGTCGACGGCCGCGAGCGCGCCCGAGACGAGCAGGAAGACCAGCGGGAAGTACTGGACGACGAACGCCAGCAGGATCCCCCGGTAGCCATAGATGGTCGGGGCGCCCCACCCGAGGGGCTCGAGCCAGCGGGTCACCAGGCCGTTGCGGCCGAGGAGGACCACCCAGGAGTACGCGCCGATGAACGGCGGCGAGAGCAGCGCGAGGTTCGCCGCCGTCCGGACGAGGACCGTCCCCGGGATCGGATACCGCGACAGCGCGAGGGCCAGCGGCGTGCCGACGAGGACGGCGCCGATCGTGGCCGCCGCGCTCAGGCCGAGGCTGTTCAGGAGGCTCGACCAGTAGTACCGGTGCGAGGCGACGCGTCCGTAGGTCTCGCCGAATGCCAGCCATCCGCTCTCGCCGAGGACGCTTCCCGCCAGGACCCGGCTCAGCGGCCAGACGAGGAACGCGAGGACGACGGCGAATCCGACGGCGCTGACGACCCACCAGGCGTCGCCGTGGCGGCGGGGCCCCGCGTCCGGGTGAGGAGCCGTTCCGCTCACGGATGTGGCGCCAGGATCCGGACCTTGGCCGGATCGCACCACAGGCGCACGGGGTCCCCGACCCGCCGGAGCGCTTGGAAGTCCGGGTCGTGGACCTCGACCGTCAGCGAGACACCCGGCGCGATCTCGACCTGATACCGCGCCACGGCCCCGAGGTAGCCGACCTCCGTCACCGTCCCGGCCGCCTGGTTCCAGTGGTCCGCGCCGCCGGACGGCGGCTCGACGCGAAGCGATTCCGGCCGGATCCCGAGCCATACGGGCCCGGACTCGGAGACCGCGCCGTCCGCCACGACCGACCACGGAGTGCTGAAGTCGACCTCGACCACGGCGACGCCCGCCGCGGCGACCGGCCTCGCCAGCCGGGCCGCGAGCACGTTCATCCCGCCGAGGAACTCCGCCACGAAGCGGTTCTGGGGCGCGCGGTAGAGCGCCCAGGGCGGGCCGGTCTGGAGGATCCGCCCGCGGTCCATGACTGCGATCGTGTCGGAGATGGCTAGCGCCTCCTCCTGGTCGTGGGTGACGTAGAGGGTGGTGATCCCGAGGGTCCGCTGGAGACGGCGGATCACCGCCCGCATCTCGACGCGAAGCCGCGCGTCCAGGTTGGACAGGGGCTCATCCATCAGGAGAAGGCGCGGCTCGATGACGAGGGCTCGGGCCAGCACGACGCGCTGCTGCTGGCCCCCGGAGAGAGCGGCCGGCATCCGGTCGAGGAGCGACTCCATCTGGACCATCCGGGCCGCCTCGCCCACCTTCGCCTCGGTCCGCTCGGACTCCATCCGCCGCGCGCGGAGCCCATAGGCGATGTTCTGCCGGACGGTGAGGTGCGGGAAGATCGCGTAGCTCTGGAACACGACGCCGATGTTGCGCCGGTACGGGGGCACGTTGTCGACGGGAACCCCGTCGAACGCGACGGAGCCCGCGTCCTGCGGGAGCAGCCCGGCCACGATGCGAAGAAGCGTCGTCTTCCCGCACCCGCTCGGGCCGAGCAGCGTGTACAGCTCCCCGGGCGACAGCTCGAGGCTGACGTCGCTCAGGGCCGACGCCTCGCCGAAGCGCTTGACGATCCCGTCGATGCGGACCCGTGTCATCGGCGCCCGGCGGTGGCTAGTCCGCTGCGCGGAACGGAGGTCGAGCTAGCGGACGCTCACTGGGTCTTGATCAGGGTGTCCTGGAAGCGCTTCAGGATCTGGGCACGGTTGTCGGCCGCGTACTGGAGGTCGTAGGCGATCGGCTTGATCTTGTCGAGCGTCGGCAGGCCGGCCGGCGTCGCGACGTCCCGGCGCACGGACCGGCGGCCGAACTTGTCGACGGTGAGCGCCTGCCCCTCCTTCGAGACCGTGAAGTCCAGGAAGAGGCGCGCCGCGTTCGGATGGGGCGCGTTGGCGATGAGGGCGCTACCGTCCGGGATGATCGCCGTGCCCTCGGCCGGATAAACGATGCCGATCGGGGCCCCGCCCTTGAGGTAGTCGAACGCCGCCTGCTCGAAGGTCAAGCCGATCGGGATCTCCGCGTTCGCCACCATCTGGTACGTCATGCTCGACTTGGGCAGCACCTTGGACTGGCGGAGCACGTCTTCGACGAACTTCCAGCCGGTGTCGTTCTTGCCGAAGACGGTCAGCCAGGTCACGAGCAGCGTGTACGACGAGCCGGACTTGGTCGCGTCGGCGTAGGCGACCTTCCCCTTCCACCGAGCGTCGACCACGTCCTTCCAGGCCTTGGGCGCCTCGGCGTCCGGCACGAGCTTCTTGTTGTACATGATGATGTAGGGCATGACGGTGAACGGTGTCCAGACGTGGTCGGCTGGCGCCAGGCCCGGGAAGAACGCCGCGGCCTCCCGGCTCTCGTAGGGCGCCAGGAGGTTCTTCTTGGCGCCGAGGCTCTCGGGCCCTACGCTCCACAGCACGTCGCCGAGCGGGCGGCCCGCCTCCGCCTCCACCCGCTTGATGATCTCCCCGGTGCCAGCGACCACCGTCGAGGCCTTGACCGCCGGGTACTTCTGCTGGAACGCCGCGACCATGGCATTCACCATGTCGGCGTCGGCCGCCGAGTAGACGACGACCTGATCCTCCAGCTTGCCCTGGCCGGCGGCCGGCTCCGCGATCAGGCCGATCCACGCCAGCGCGCCGGCCAGCGCGATCCCGCACGCCCTTCGCATCGTCCGCTTCATGCTCGACTCCTCCGCGGCTCGCAGCCGCCGCTCTCAGGCTCGTCCAGGGTCGTTGCCCGTGTATGAAGAAAGCACGGCTCCCAGCGGCCGGGCAAGCCCCGCTCCGTGCACCCGATCGGTCGGTGGCCGCGTGCGGCGTTCAGACGGTGCGGACGATCTTCACGAGGCCGGGGGGCCGATCTGGGTCGAGCCCCCGAGCCACCGCGTCCTGGAGGGCGAGCCACTGGCCGACGACCGCGATGGGGATCGCGGCCAGGCTCTCGGTTGCCGCCTGCACCGGGACGGCGACGTCCGCCGACTGGCGCAGCTCGGGGGCGTCGCTCATCACGACCGTCCGGGCTCCTCGCGTGCGGAGGGCCGCCGCGCAGTCGAGCAGGCTCGGTAGGGTCGGACCGGCCGCGCCGGCCAGGATGGCTGCCGTGCCGGCGTGCACGGCCGCGATGTGGCCGTGCAGCAGGTCGGCCGCGGAGAACCCCTGAGCGTTCCGGACGCCGACCTCGCGGAGCTTGAGGGCGATCTCGAGCGCGATCGGGAAGCTGTACCCGCGTCCGACCACCACCACCGGGCTCGCCGCGTCTCCGAGCGAGAGCCCGGCCAGCGTGCGCTCGGCTGCGTCGAGGGCATGCGCGACGTGCTCGCCCACACGACGGGCGGGACCCGGGTCGGCGCCCGTGACGGCGCCGACGAGAAGCGAGAGCGCGAGCAGCTCGGCGGTGAACGTCTTGGTGGCGGCGATGCTGCGCTCGGGTCCCACTCCCAGGGGCAGCACGAGGTCGGCCACCCGGGCGAGCGGGGACGCCTCGTCGTTGGTCACCGCGAGCGCGAGAGCTCCCCCGCGGCGGGCGCCGTCGATGGCGGAGACGATGTCGGGCGACTGCCCGGACTGGGAGATCCCGATGGCGAGGGCGTCCCGGACGTCCGGGCTTCGCTCGTAGACCGAGTAGACGGACGGCGCGGCCAGGGAGGCGACGAGGCCGGCCTGGGTCTCGAGGAGGTACTTCCCAAAGATCGCGGCGTGGTCCGACGAGCCGCGGGCGGCCAGCACGGCGAACCGGGGCCGCCGGCGGGCGATCGCCCGGCCCAACTCGGCCACCAGCGGCGCGGCGCCCTCGGCGAGCCGGGTGAGCATGGCGGGCTGGCTCCGGATCTCGGACTCCATCCAGGACGGGGCCATGGCGGTGGCGCCAGTGTATCCCAGCCGCCGGACGCTGCCCGCCCTGGGCGGAACGGTCGCGATCAGCCTCACCGCCCTCCTCCGAGTCCCCCTGGCCAGGAGCCGCCGGCTCGTCTACGCTGGCGAGCGTCCAGGCGCCGGTACGGAGGCACCCGCATGTCCGACCCGCTTCTCTGGCATCGGCTGCAGTTCGCGTTCACGATCGTCTTCCACTACCTGTTCCCGCAGCTGACGATGGGCCTGGCCCTGCTCATCGTCCTGATGAAGGCTCTCGGCCTCCGCACCGGCGACCGGCGGTGGGACGACGCGGCGCGGTTCTGGATCCGGATCTTCGGCATCAACTTCGCGGTCGGTGTCGTCACGGGTATCCCGATGGAGTTCCAGTTCGGCACCAACTGGGCGAACTTCTCTCGTTACGCCGGCGGCGTGATCGGCCACACCCTCGCGATGGAGGGTCTGTTCGCGTTCTTCCTGGAGTCGAGCTTCCTCGGATTGCTGGTGTTCGGCGAGCGCCGCCTCGGCCGTCGCGGGCACTTCCTAGCGGCCCTGGCGCTGTTCGCCGGCAGCTGGCTGTCGGGATACCTCATCATCTGCACGAACGCCTTCATGCAGCATCCGGTGGGCCATGTCATCGGCGCCGACGGCACGCTGCAGCTCGCCGACTTCTGGGCCTTCCTGCTGAACCCGTGGGCGCTCGCCCAGTACGCCCACAACATGATGGCCAGCGTGGTCACCGCCTCGTTCGTGGTGGCGGCCGTCGGCGCCTACTACGCGCTCCAAGGCCTCCACCCCGATCACGCTCCGCGGTTCCTCCGCATGGGAGTCGCGGCGGGGCTCGTGTCGAGCGTGCTAGTCGCGTTTCCGACGGGCGACCAGCAGGCGAAGCTCGTCGCCCGGCATCAGCCGGTGGCGCTGGCGGCGATGGAGGGCCACTTCGAGAGCGAGACCGGCGCTGGCATCGTGATGATCGGCCAGCCCAACGTGAGGGAGCGACGCCTCGACAACCCGGTCGTCATCCCCGGCTTCCTCAGCTTCCTTGCGTTCGGGACCTTCCACAGCAACGTCAAGGGCCTGAACGAGTTCCCCGAGGACGTGTGGCCCGACAACGTCGAGCTGCTCTACTACTCGTTTCACATCATGGCGGGCCTCGGCACGCTGTTCATTGTGACGACGGGTGTGGCGACCCTTCTCGAGATGCGCGGGAGGCTGGCGCGGGCGCGGCCGATGCTGTGGTTGCTGATGCTGGCCTTTCCGTTCCCGTACATCGCCACCACGACCGGCTGGATGACGGCCGAGCTCGGGCGCCAGCCCTGGCTCGTGTATGGCCTCATGCGCACCGCCAACGGTGCGAGCCCCCGGGTGCACTCGGGCACGGCGCTCTTCACGCTGATCGGCTTCACCGGCCTGTATCTCGTCCTGGGAGTGCTGTTTCTCTTCCTGGTCGGGCGCGAGCTCGCCCACGGACCGGGCCCACCCGAGACGCACCCGCCGCCGACGCTCCCGGACGTCACCGAGCAGGCCCCGCGTGGCTGAGGTGTGGTTCGCCATCGCGGCGGTGATGCTGGCGGCCTACGTCGTCCTCGACGGCTTCGATTTCGGGGCGGGCGCGCTGCACCTGTTCGTGGCGAAGAGCGACCGGGAGCGTCGGCAGGTGCTGGCGGCCATCGGGCCGTTCTGGGACGGGAACGAGGTCTGGCTGCTCGCGACGGGTGGCGCGCTGTTCGTCGCCTTCCCCCGCGTGCTCGCCTCCGGGCTGTCGGGGTTCTACTTCGCGATCTTCCTCGTTCTCTGGACGCTGATCCTGCGGGGCATCTCGATCGAGTTCCGCAGCCACGTCGACCATCCGCTGTGGCGGGTGGCCTGGGACACGGTCTTCGCCAGCGCGAGCACGCTTCTGCCGGTGCTGTTCGGCGCGGCGCTTGGAAACCTCGTGCGGGGTCTGCCCCTCGACTCGGCGGGCTGGTTCTCGCTGCCGCTCTTCACGGACTTAACCGCGAAGACCCCGGTCGGCATCCTGGACTGGTACACGATCTTCGCCGGCCTGTTCGCGCTGACGGCCCTGGGAGGCCACGGCGCGACGTTCCTCTTGTGGAAGTCGGACGGGCCGGTCCACGAGCGCAGCCGGCGGGCGGCCGGGCGGCTCTACGGGGCGGTGGTCGTGCTGTGGCCGCTCCTGACGGTGGCCACGTGGCTCGTGAACGCCCCGATGCTGGCGGCGCTGCCAGGGCGGCCGCTCGCGTGGCTGTCCCTCCTGCTGGCCGTCGGCGGGCTGATCGCCGTCGGCCTCGGCCTGCGCGGCGACCGCCCGCTCGCGGCCTTTCTCGGGTCGTGCGCGTTCCTGGCGGGCATGCTGGCGGCGACGGCGGCCTGCGTCTTCCCCGTGATGCTGCGCGCGATCGGCGATGACAGCGCCTCGCTCACCGCCTACAACGCGAGCGTGCCGGTGGCGAGCCTGGCGACCGCCATCCGATGGTGGGCCATCGGGTTTCCCCTGGCCGTCGCCTATTTCGTCATCCTCTTTCGCCTGCACCGGGGCAAGGTGATCGCCCCGCATGGACGCGAGGGATACTGAGGCACGACAGACGTGAGACGACGTGACCTACTGCGCCTGATGGGCGTAGCGGGCGTGAGGGCGGCAATGGGAGCATCGGGGGCCGCGTGGGGAGCTGGTCAGGGGCCGGCGATCCTGACGCGCCCGATTCCCTCCACCGGCGCGACGATCCCCGTCATGGGCCTCGGGACCTGGCAGACGTTCGATGTGGGCGCCGGCTCCGCCGAGCGGGCGCCTCTCGCGGAGGTCCTCGCGACCTTCGTCGAGCTGGGCGGCCAGCTGGTCGACTCGTCGCCCATGTACGGCCGCTCCGAGGAGGTCGTGGGGGACATCGCCGCACAGCGCGGGCTGCACGGGAAGCTCTTCATCGCCACCAAGGTGTGGACGTCCGGGAGAGTGGCCGGGATCCGACAGATGGAGGAATCGATGCGGAAACTCCGCGTGACCCACATCGACCTGATGCAGGTGCACAACCTGGTGGACGTCGACACGCATCTCGACACCCTGCAGGGGTGGAAGCGCGACGGTCGCGTCGGCTACGTGGGGGTGACTCACTACACGGCCGGCAGCCACGAGGCCGTGGCGCGGCTCGTCGCCTCACGGCCGGTCGACTTCGTACAGATCAACTATTCCGTCGGGGAGCGCGAGGCGGAGCGACGCCTCCTGCCGCTGGCACAGGCGCGCGGTGTCGCGGTGATCGCGAACCGGCCCTTCGCGGGCGGTGACCTCTTCCGTCGCCTCCGCGGCAAGCCGCTGCCCGCGTGGGCGGCGGAGATCGACTGCGACAGCTGGGCGCAGTTCCTCCTCAAGTTCGTGCTCTCGCATCCCGCGATCACCTGCGCGATCCCCGCCACGTCGCAGGTGGGCCACCTGCGCGACAACATGAAGGCGGCCTCCGGCCGGCTCCCCGACGGGAAGCTCCGGGCGCTGATCGCCGCCGATGCGCTGTAGCGCGGACTCCCTCCGCGTACTTCACGGCCCGGGGGCGGGGCGAGCCCGCCAGGATCACGTGCGGCGGCGGCGACGAGGCGCCTCGAAACGTCGACGACGCCTTGGCTTCTGGAGTAGAATGCGCGGGCGGTGACCTGCCACCAGACCTCCCCCATCCGCCCCCCGGCGTCGTTCACCAGGGCCCCGCGCTGCCCGTGAGGGCGCTTCGCCCGCTCGCCATTCTGGCGGGAGGGCTCATCGTCGCCTGGCTCGTCTGGGAGATCGGGCCCTCCACGCTCATCGCGGAGCTGCGCAAGCTCTCCTGGCGGCTTCCGCTGATCCTCCTCCCGCAGGTCGTGACCAATGTGTTCAAGACCGAGGGATGGAGAGCGGCGTTCCCTCGGCGGCGACCCCGCTTCGGGCTCCTCTTCCCCGTCCGGCTCGCGGGTGAGGCGGTGAACGAGACGACGCCAACCGGGACGATGGGCGGCGACGCGTTGAAGGCGTTCCTCCTCGTGCGGGCGGGCGCGGGGGTGTCGGTCGAGGAGGGCCTCGTGGCGGTCGTGATCGCCAAGACGGCCCTGGTCGCCTCCCTGGCGGCGTTCATCGCCGGCGCGCTCGCCCTGGGGTGGGCGTTCGGGGCCGCGCCCCCCGCGATGCTCGCGCTGCTGGCCCTGCTGGCGGCGTACATGGCCGCCTCGACCGCGGGCTTCATGTGGGCGCAGCTCCGCGGCATATTCCGGATGGGCGGCCGGGCGCTCGCGTGGATCGGGCTGGGCGACCGGGTGGCGGTGGGCGCCGACCGGGTCGACGCCGACCTCCGGTGGTTCTACCGGGAGCGGCGGGGGCAAGCCGCGGTGGTCTTCGGCTTGAGCCTCGTGGGGTGGGCGACGGGCGCGCTCGAGACGTGGCTGATGCTCGTGCTCCTGGAATCGCCGGTGTCGCTGCCGACGGCGCTCGTCATCGAGGCGGGCGCCACCGGCGTGCGCGCCGTCGGCTTCCTCATCCCGGGCTCGATCGGCGTCCTCGAGGGCGGCCTCGTCGGCATCTTCGCCATGCTCGGGCTCAGCTCGAGCACCGGTCTGGCCTTCGGCATCGCGCGCCGGTTCCGGGAAGCCGTCTGGATCCTGCTCGGGTATGTCTGCCTCGCGGTCATGCGCGGCCCGAAGGCTCCCGTTGCCGACACCTGCCCGGGAGCGTCCGATCGATCGTCGCCGCCGAGCCCGGCCCGCGCGGATCTCCCGGATCCGGGCGTGACGCGCCAGGTCCGATCCGGCTGAGGACTCCTCGCCTTCACCACCACTGAGTCCCCTTGACCTTCCAGAGGTAGTCGTCCCAGTTCCCCGCCACGCCGCAGTAAACCAGGACGGCGCCCGACAGGAGCACCGTGACGACGAGGGTGAAGAACGGGCACACGCTGAGCGCGAGCAACACCACACCTTTGGCGTAGAGCCCCCTTCGGAAATACCAGAGCGGGCCGAAGACGAACGCCTTCCAGTTCCAGGTCGGGACGAATCGCCCCCCCTGGCGGGCAAAGATCGCAAACGAGGCATTCGTGCCAGCGGGATCGCGGGCCACCCGGGGGTCAAGGGGGCGGAGCACCACGCCAGCCGGCGCCACCCCGGTCGCGTAGAGATCCCGCAGGAGCGCGGCCGCCTCGGCGTCCCCAAGCGGGAGGCGGAGCACGACGCTAGCTCGGCCGAGCGCCTCGCCCTGGCTCGGACCCGCCCGTTCCGGGGCCCATCGAGCCAGCGCCGCCACCACCGCGTCGCGCACCCGGGCGTCGGCGAGACGTGGCAGGCGCAGCTCGTAGAGCCGTGACGCTCGGTCAGCCATCTCGGCCCAGTCTACCGCCCCGCGCCCCGGCCCAGCGGTTCCCTTGACGGCTCTCCCGGTGACTTGACGGTCGCCGACCGACTCTTCTAGGGTGTCGCCAACGCATAGGGCCCGTGGACGCGGACTCCGCGGCAACCCAGCAGAGGTTGCCAGCAAGGTCGGAGATTAGGCCATGAAGGGGCAGACCGACGCCCAGGGCCAGTTCACGGTCGCCGGCCTAGCGACCGGTCAGTACACGGTGACGGTCACCACGATCGGCTACCGGAGGCAGGCCCGGACGATCACGCTGGATGCCGGGGAGACGGAGCGGCTCGTCGTCGTCATGCCGCGCCTCATCCTGATCGCACCGAACCGTGCTGTTCCGAAGACGCCCTAGCCGGTAAGTCACCGGTGAGTCAACGGGAGGGGACCCGCATGCGCCGCTTCGGCCTCGGCAGTCTCGCGATCCTGGTGCTCGTCGTCTCCGGCCCTTCGGTCGTCGCCACCGCGGCCGAGCCGGTATTCCTTCAGCTGAAGATCCAGGGCACGGACGTCCGCGGCGACGTCGCTCTCAAGGGCGTCGAGGGGATGATCGAGTGCCTGGCGTACGAGCAGGAGGTGACGATGCCGGGGAGCGCGGCCGTGACGGGGCAGGAGCAGGAGCGGGTCGGCGCCAGTACCAGCCTCTCCGGATCACCAAGCGGATCGATCAGGCGTCGCCCCTCCTCCTGAAGGCCCTGACGCAGGGGCAGACCGTCGAGGGGACGTTCCGGTTCTACCGTGTGAGCAAGGCCGGCGGCGTCCAGCAGTTCTACACCGTCGAGATCCGGCAGGCCCGCGTGACGTCGGTCAAGCAGGTGAACCCCGACCGGCTCGTCCCGGCCACGGCGGCCCACCCGCCCCTGGAAGAGGTCGCGTTCGTCTTCAACACGATCCGCTGGACGTACCTGGAGGGCGGCGTGACGTACGAGGACATGGGGCGATGAGCCCGCACGCGGGCCGCCCGGAGCTCTAAGAGGCCTCTCCCCCGCTTACCGGGCGACCGCCGTCGCTGCGTGCCGCTGGCCGCCGACCGGACGGCGGCGCTGACCGGCCCGCTGGGTCCGGATCGCGGCGAGGCGCTCGGCGAGGGGGATCTCCAGGCGCTCGGAGAGTCGCTGGCCGTAATCGAAATCCGGCAGCGTCACCCGGGCGATCCGGGTCCCGATGGCCCGCTCGATGGTCCGGAGGTCCCCCTCCTCGCTCGGCGCGACCAGCGTGAGCGCGTCGCCGCGCGCTTCCATTCGCGCGGTCCGGCCCACGCGGTGGATGTACTCCTCGGGCAGCCCCGGGACGTCGAAGTTCACCACGTGGCTCAGGGCGTCGATGTCGATGCCGCGCGCGGCGATGTCCGTCGCCACCAGCACCTGGAAGCGTCCGCTCTTGAAGCCCGCCAGGGCCTGCGTCCGCTGGGCCTGGCTGCGGTTGCCGTGGATCCGCTCCACCCGGATCCCGTGGCGGCCGAGGAACTCCGCGAGCCGGTTCGCCCGGTGCTTGGTCCGCGTGAAGGCCAGGACGCTGTGGGTGGCCGGGAGCCCGAGGAGACTCAGGAGGAGGCGCGACTTCAGCTCGGCTGCAACCGGATAGGCGGTGTGGGTGATGCCGGTGGCCGGCGCCGGCGGGCGCTCCACCGCGATCGTCACGGGGTCGCGCAGGATCTCCCGGGCGAGCGCCACGATCGGCGGCGGCATGGTCGCCGAGAAGAAGAGCGTCTGGCGGCGTGCCGGGAGGTGCCGGAGGACGCGGCGGATGTCGGGCAGGAAGCCCATGTCGAGCATCCGGTCCGCCTCGTCGAGGACCAGCACTTCCAGGCCGGCGAGCCGCCCGTAGGGCTGCCCGAAGTGGTCCAGCAGGCGACCGGGCGTGGCCACGAGGACGTCGACGCCGCGGCGGAGCGCTTGCTCCTGCGGCGCGTAGCCGACGCCGCCGAAGACGGCCGCTCCGGTGAGACGCGTGTGACGCCCGAGCTCCTGCCGGTGCTCGTCGATCTGCGCCGCCAGCTCGCGCGTGGGGGCGAGGACGAGGACGCGCGTGGTCCCGCGCGGACGCCCGAGAAGTCGGTGGAGGATCGGCAGGAGGAACGCGGCGGTCTTGCCGCTCCCGGTCATGGCGCACGCGAGCACGTCCCGGCCCGCAAGGACCGGCGGGATGGCGTCCCGCTGGATCGGGGTGGGCGTCTCGAACCCGAGGGCGGTGACGCCCCGCAGGAGGTCAGGGTGAAGGTCAAACGTGTTGAACGACATGGGTATGTGAATCCCTTCGGGGCGAATCTGGGCCCGGCCAGTCTTCCGCGATGGTGACGTCGCGTCCCACCGTGCGGAAGAGAGGCGGGCTTGCGCGGTCTGAGAAGGACTCGGGCTCGAAGATGAACCGGTCAGAACCAGACAGCCATGACTATACCCGGGGATGGTCCGTGTTGCACGGGAATTTCGGCCGGCCACCGGCGGGCCCCCTCGACCTTCCGGCGGCCGGGTGCCACGCTCGAGCCGGTGGCGGTGTCGCGGCGGCGTCCCTATGTCGCCAGACGGCCCCGACTTGACGGCCTCGGAGCGCCGGCGATAGTCTCCCATCGCGATGAGCGGCCCACGCCGGCTCACCCCGCGAGCAGTCCGATGATCGTCAGGAGCCACAGCGCCGACGTCACGGTGCCCCACGTCTCCGTCACCGAGTACGTGCTGCGGCACGCCGAGCGGCTCGGCGACAAGCCGGCGTTCATCGACGGGCCGAGCGGCCGCGTCCTAACGTACCGGCAGCTCGAGGACGCGGTGCGACGCGCGGCGACCGGCCTGTCGCGGCGCGGCCTCCGCAAGGGTGACGTGGTGGCGATCTACAGCCCGAACTGCGCCGAGTACGCCGTGGTCTTCCATGCGGTCGCGTCGCTCGGCGCGATCAACACCACCGTCAATCCCATGTACACGGCCGACGAGCTGGCCGCCCAGCTCGCGGACTCGCGTGCCCGGTTCCTGTTCACCGTCCCCGCCGTCCTCGACAAGGCGAAGCAGGCAGCGGCGCGGACGGGAATCGAGGAGATCTTCGTCATCGGGACGGCCGAGGGCGCCCGCCCGCTCGCCGAGCTGCTGGAGGCGCCACCGACTCCCCCCGCCGTGGCCATCGACCCGGAGCGCGATCTCGTCGTGCTGCCCTACTCGAGCGGCACCACGGGACTGCCCAAGGGGGTCATGCTCACCCACCACCACCTGGTCGCGAATCTCCGGCAGTGCGAGGGCATGCGGGGCTTCGAGTGCTTCGGCGAGCGGGACGTCGTCATGGCGGCGCTGCCCTTCTTCCACATCTACGGCATGGTCGTCATCATGAAGCTGTCGCTGGCCAACGGCAGCACGCTGGTGACGATGCCGCGCTTCGACCTCGTGGAGTTCCTGGGCCTGATCCAGCGCCATCGGGTGACCGTCCTGCCGCTGGTGCCGCCCATCGTCCTGGGTCTGGTGAAGCATCCGGCGGTCGCCCAGTTCGATCTCTCGAGCGTGCGGCTCGTGTTCTCCGGCGCCGCGCCGCTCGGGGAGGAGATCGCGCGCGCGCTCGCCCGGAAGCTCGGCTGCCCGGTCGTCCAGGGCTACGGCATGACGGAGGCAAGCCCCGTCACCCACCTGAGCCCGACGGTCGACGCCCCGGCCAAGCCCGGGTCGATCGGCCGGGTCATTCCGAACACCGAGGTGAAGATCGTCGATCTCGTCACCGGCGCCGCGCTCCCCCGGCGGCAGCAGGGCGAGCTCCTGATCCGCGGGCCCCAGATCATGCGGGGCTACCTCAACCGGCCGCGGGAGACGGCAGAGGCCATCGACCAGGACGGCTGGTACCACACCGGCGATGTCGGCTACGTGGACGACGAGGAGTGGTTCTACATCGTCGACCGCACCAAGGAGCTCATCAAGTACAAGGGGCTGCAGGTGGCGCCCGCCGAGCTGGAGGCGCTCCTGGTGACGCACCCCGCGGTCCTCGACGCCGCGGTCGTGCGGAAGGCCGACGAGGAGGCGGGCGAGGTCCCGCTGGCGTACGTGGTGCTCAAGCCCGACGAGGCCTCCCGCGGGACGAGCGGCGACGCCCTCATGGCCTGGGTGGCCGAGCGGGTGGCGCCTCACAAGCGCATCCGGCACGTCGAGTTCATCGATCAGATTCCCAAGTCGGCGTCGGGCAAGGTTCTGCGTCGCGTGTTGCTCGACCGCGAGCGGGCGCGGTAGGCGCATCCGGCCTCCCGTCGCGTTGTCGCCGCAGCGACAGGGTGACGCGGGCCGCGCGGGCGCCGTGCCTGGCGGAGGAAGGCCCGGCGGACGACGCCGGGTCTTCCCCGCTACCCATCGGTCCCCGCCGAAGCGGATCGTACCGGTCAGTCTCCGATAGCGGGACTGCCCGCTAGATCTTCCCCTCGAGCCCCATCTGGAAGTACCGGTGCACGACCTTGTCCTGGTTCTCGAGCAGCCAGTCGATCGTCGGCTCGTGGCGCATGGCCTTGCCGATCGCCTTGGCCATGCCCCGCCGATGGATGTCGAACAGCACCCGATGGTCGAGATCGGCCACGTCGACGATGGTCGGCGCCAGCCAGACGGCGCAGATGATGCCGAGCTCGTTGACCTGACTCTTCGGCAGGTCGCCGGCGCGGACGGCGTCGAGCACGCCATGCGCGATCGCCGCTTGCACGGTGCCCAGCAGGATGTTCGTGTACTTCGTCGCCTTCTCACCTCGGACCGTGACCTTGCTGACCATCAGGGTGGCGGGACGGACCTGGACGTCGGTGTTGAGGAGGGCGAAGACACGCGTGTGGCCCTTGACCTGGTCTCCGATCAGCGTGGCCATCGCGGTGCCCACCGGGCCGTCCAGGGCTCCGATCACGATCTCGGGTTCCGCTGCCGTGCCCGGCGGCCCGCCGGTCACGAGCGCCTCGCCGGTGCGCAGGATGATCCGTTCCGTCATCGATGCCTCCCCTGGTTCAGGTGGGGTTCCGGTCCACACGGCCGGCCCCCGGATCCCACGGATCCCGGAGGGCGGCGTTGGTCGCATGTCGCCCGCCGAGAAACCACAGCACCTTCCCGCTGTCCCGTCAACTCCATCGTTCCCGGGTCCCCTCCACGCGCAATACCGGAATCGCCCGCCGGCATCCTTGCGGCGACCTGGCGCCCAGGGGGACAATGGCCGACGCAAGGAGGAGTCCGTGAGCCCGTGAGGAGGTGTCGATCATCGCGTTGATCTGACCCGCCCCACGTCGACGGCGTCCGCACCTTCTGATGTCGGCGTCTGCGTCCGACGACCGTGCCGTGATCCCCTCAGGGGGACGCGAGACGGAGAGCCCCGGCCGCCTGGCGGCCGTGTATGGCGTCTTCGTGCTCCTGGTCCTCCTGTACACGTGGCCTCTGGTGCTCAACCCGAGCGCTCACCTCCGCAAGTGGCTCGACGTGCACTACTTCGTGTGGGAGCTCGGCTGGGTGGCCCGACGGATCGTCGAGGCCCCGCGCTCCCTCTTCGACGCCAACATCTTCTATCCTCATGGTCTCTCCCTCGCGTACTCGGAGCCGATGCTGGTCCCGGCCGTCCTCACCTTCGCCCCGGTGTACGCGGTCAGCCGGAATCCCATCCTCGCCTACAACGTGACCGTCGTGCTGTTCCAGGCCCTGGCCGGCTGGGCCGGATACTACGCGGCCCGCCGGCTGACGAGCAGCTCCGCGGCGGGCTGGGTGGCCGGCATCGTCTTCGCGCTCTCGCCCATCCGGACCGGGTACTACCACTTCGCGCACATGCAGCTCTCGTTCGCGATGCCACTAGCGTTCGTGGCGTTCGCCCGCTTCCTCGAGCGGCAGCGCGCCCGGGACCTCGCCTGGGCCCTCTTCTTCCTGTGGTGTCAGATGGTGACGGTCATGTACTTCGGGATCCCCCTCGCTCTGGTCCTGGCCGGCCTGATGGCGGGGGTCCTCCTCCTCCGTCCGCGCCGCTGGCGGCTCCGCGCGCTCGGCGCCCTGCTGGTAGGCGGCGTCGCGTTCGCGCTCGCCTATCTCCCGGTCGCCTGGCCATACCTGGCCGTCCGGTCGGAGATGGGGTTCGAGCGCGACCTGGCCGAGGCTGCGAATCGCGCCGCCGACTTCCTCACGTACCTGGATGCCGGCCCCGAGAATCGGTTCTTCCGGATGGTCGACTCGGGCACCCACCCGGACATGTTTCCCGGCTTCAGCGCGTATGCACTGGTGCTGGCCGCGTTCACCCTGGCTCCACGACGCGCGGTCCCGGCGCTCCCGCAGGTCGGCGTCTGGGCCAGGGGCGTGGTCCGCTGGGGCCTCGCCGCGACGCTGGGCATCATCGTCGTCTTCCTCGCCACGGGCGGAGGAACCGTCCACGTGCTCGGCGTCCGCCTGCGGATGACGGAGCTCGGGCGCGCGCTCGGGTTGCTGTTCGGCCTCGGCGCGGGGTGGCTCGCGCTCGAGGGCTGGGCGTGGGCGCGCGCCGGTGACGAGCGGTCACTGAGTCCACGGGAGTGGGTGGCGCTGCTCGGCCTGCTCACCGTCGTCTTCGTCCTGCTGTCGCTGGGACCGGTGATGCATCGGGGCGGGCAGCCGGTGGGAGTCGGCCTCTACGCGTGGCTCTACGACGTCTTCCTGCCGCTGCGCGCGCTGCGCATCACGCACCGGATGGGCTTCACCGTGATGCTCCTCCTGGGCCTGATCGCCGCGCTCGGACTGGCCACGCTCGAGGAGCGACTCGCGGGCGGCCGGTTCCGCTACGCGATGAAGATCGTCCCCTTGCTGCTACTCGTGGAGTACCTGCCCCTCCCGCTCCGGTACGAGGTGATCCGCTGGAACGACCCGCCCCCGGTCTACGCGTGGCTCGCCCGGCTCCCCGGGGATTTCGCCATCGTGGAGTGGCCGTCGTTCTACGAGCTCCCGGATGCGACGTACGGCATGTGGTCGCTTCTCCACGGCAAACGCGTGGTCAACGGGTCGAGTGGCTTCGACCCGCCCTTCACGAACGAGATCCGCCAGGCCCTCGCCAGACTGCCGGACACCCGGGTCCTCTCGGACATCCGCAGCATCTACCCCCTGCGGTTCCTCCTGGTCCACCTGGACCGGCTACGTGAGCCCGAGGAACGGGCGAGCTGGGCCCGGCTCGAGCAGAGCGCACCGGAGGGCCTCCGTGTGGTCGGCCGCTTCGGGAGCACGATCGCCTTCGAGCTCTCGACCGAGCCCGAGCGGAGCCGCCGCTGGGAGCGGACGTTCTCCACGGACGTCGTCGCCGCCCACCCCCACGCCAGCGTGAGCGTCGCTCTCGCGCGCGAGGACCCGGAGATCGAGCCGACGGTGGAGGTCGTCTTGAACGGTCGCCGGCTGACCCGGCTCGTCCTGACAGCGGCGCCGAAGGAGCTCCGGATCGCGCTGCCTCCGCCGTACCCGAGGGTCGACCGCAACGTGCTGGGTCTCGAGCTCGCCTACCGTCTCCGGCCAGGGGCGGCGGCCGCTTCGGGGCATCGGATCGGAGGCACCGGCGTCCACTCCCCGGTCGACCTGATCGTCACCAGCGCCGGGAAGGAGCATGGCTGGATCGCCTCGATCCAGGTCAACGGCACGGACGTCTCCCCCAACCTCCGGGGCTACAACGTGGTCGTCGTGGATCCGCGCTCCGGCAGCGTCGAGCGCCGAGACGCCTTCGACACCTTCCTGGCTCAGGCCGAGAGCGCGCGGCTGGCCGACTTCATCGAGCGGGTGCCGGCCGGCTGGATCGTGGCGGCCGCCATCAGGGACGACGGCGTCGGGAAGCTGGCGGACGATGCGGTCCGAGCCTTCCGGTCGCTGGGAGGCCAGATCGATCCGAGAGGCACCCTGTTCGTCTCGCATCTCCTGATCGGGGTGAAGGGCGCGGCGCCGGGAACGGCCGTCGAGGCCTTCGGGCCCGCGCGGCTGACGCGGGTCATCGGCCGGGATCGCGGACACCTGCTGGTGACCCGGGACTTCCGGCTGGAGTGACCCCCTGCAGCCGCCGAGGCCGGCCGACCGCGGCCGGCCGGACCCGGCGGGGCGCGCTACACTACGACCGTGCCGGAGATCCGCCGGCGGGGAAGCGGCGGACTCCAGGGCCGGAGGGCCTCCATGGCGAACAGCACGGTCGTCGCGGCGCCCGGATCGATGACGAGGCTCCACGAGGCCTCCGGCCGTGGCGCCGCGGCCACCGGCGGGGTCGGGTTCGACTGGCTGATGGCCGGGCTCGGGTCGTGGTTGCTCGGCGGCCTCTACCTCGACGGATGGGCGCACATCCACGTGCCGTCGCTCGAGACGTTCTTCACGCCGTGGCACGCGGTCCTCTACTCGGGCTACCTCGCCGGCGCGGCGGCACTCGCCGCGACCTTCTACCGGAACCGGCGCCGGGGCGCCCCGCGGTCGAGCGCCTTGCCGGTCGGCTACCGGCTTTCCCTCATCGGCGCGTTCGTTTTCTTCTTCGCCGGCGTGGCCGACATGCTCTGGCACGTGATCTTCGGGATCGAGGATGGCATCGAGGGGCTGATCAGCCCGAGCCACCTCGCCCTCGCGTTCGGCGGCGCGCTCATGGTGACGGGGCCGCTCAGGGCCGGGCTCCACCGCTCGGCCTCGACCGGACAGGGCTGGCTCTCGCGCATGCCGATGGTCGTGTCCCTGACCCTCTTCCTCTCGCTCATCACCTTCTTCACCGAGTACGCGAGCCCCTACGGGACCACGTGGGTGGCCAAGACCCCCGGAGGAATGATGTTCGTCTATCAGTCGGTCGGGCTCGCCGGCTTCCTGGTTCAGCCCTCGGTGCTGATGGGGCCGGTGCTGTACGTCCTGCGCAGGCGGGCGCTTCCTCCCGGCAGCCTCACGCTCCTCCTGTCGGTGAACGTCGCGCTCATGGCGCTCATCCACGACAAGTACCTCGACACGGGTCCGTACCCGCTCATCGGGGCCGCGGTGCTGGCGGGGTTGATCGGGGACGTCTTGCTCGGGTGGCTTCGGCCGTCCCCCGACCGTCCGCTGGCGTTTCGCGCGGTGGCGTTCGCCATCCCGGCGGTGCAGTACCTCTTCTACTTCGTCGCGGTCATGCTGTGGGCGCGCGTGACCTGGTCCGTTCACCTCTGGACGGGAGCGATCGTGATCGCGGGAGGCGTGGGCTGGCTCCTGAGCTACCTCGTCCTGGCGCCCCGGCGGATCACGCCGGCTCGCCTCACCGACTCCGGCTCGGCGACGTAACGCAAGCCCTGGCTCGCGGGCGCTACGCGAACACCCGGCTGCGCAGCGCGCATCGGCAATCGAGCACGAGTCGACCGGTCGTCGGGTCCGTCCATCTGCCCAGACGACAGCTCCGGTCCACGATCTGACACTCACCGGCGCACTGAAACCGGCCCGCTGGACTGATCATCAGCTGGCAAGGCGCCGGCGGTAGGGGGACCCGTTCCGGGGCGGTCCCCTTGCAGACGCACCCAGGTACACGCCGCTCCCATGCGTCGGGCCGGCGGGCGTCCACTGGCCAAAGCAGACTTGCCCCTCCGGGCTCTGGCAGCGGCTCTGGACGGCGCCGCCGCCCGGCCAGAAGTCGAAGGCGGCGAGCGGAGCGCCGCGCGGACGGCGTTCCAGCTCGACCGCACCCTTGATGAGGCGCGCGAACTCCTTACTCGAGAAGTAGACGAGCGGCGCCGGCTTCTCGCGGAGGGGCGGCATCCACGGCCGCACTGGGGCTCCGTCGGCCTGCCAGAGGCGTTCACGGCCTGCCTCGACATCCCGCGCGGTGCTCGATCATCCGGACCGCTCCGGGAACGGATGCGGCCCGGTCAGGCGGCGCCTTGCATCCGGGGATCGAGCACGTCGCGGATGCCGTCGCCCAGCAGGTTGAAGCCGAGCACCGTGAGGAGGATGGCCACGCCCGGAAAGGTGATGACCCACCACGCGGTACGCATGTGCTGGCGCCCGTCGGCGATCATGCGGCCCCACTCCGGCTCTCCCGGCGGCACCCCGAAGCCGATGAAGCTGAGGGAGGCGGCAGTCAGAATCACGTAGCCGAGATCCAGGGTGGCCTGCACGACGATGGGTGAGATCGTATTGGGCAGAATGTGACGGAACAGAACGCGACGCGGGCTGGCGCCGCTTGCAAGCGCCGCCTGAGCGAACTCGAGAGCGCTCACGGCCATCGTCTGGGCCCGCATGATACGGGCGTAGGGGGCCCACCAGCGGAGCGCGATGGCCACCACCAGCACGACGAGGCTTCGCTGCTGGACGCCCGCCACGACCGCCATGGCCAGGATCAGTCCAGGGAACGCCAGGAAGACGTCGGTGATGCGCATGATCGTCTCGTCGGTGCGACCGCCGAAGTAACCGGCCAGCGAGCCCAGGAGGGAGCCGGTGAGGGTGGACAGCAGCAGGATGATCAGGCCGCTGGCCAGGGCCAGTCGACCCCCGTGCAGGACGCGGCTGAAGATGTCCATGCCCGCACTGTCGGTGCCGAAGGGATGCGCGGAGCTCGGTGGCCGCAGCTGATCGAGCAGGTTCACGAACCGGGGATCGTGCGGCGCGAGAACGGGCGCGAACAGGGAGACGAGGACCAGGCCCGCGATGATCAGGGCCCCCACTCGGGAGAGGGGGTTGCGTTTCGAGCGACGCCAGGCCTGCCGGAGCTGGCCGACGCCGCGCACCGGGCGCGCGTCCGGGGCGTTCCGGATCATCATGGGCTCCGCGACGGCCGTCACCGCCCGGCTACCCTCCCTCCCGAAGCCGCGGGTCGAGGCGCGTGTACAGGATGTCCGTCGCGAGGTTGGCGAACACGAACACGCAGGCGGCGATGATCGTGAACGCCATCACCCCCGGAAAGTCGAAGGCGAGGATCGCCTCGACCCCGTAGCGACCCAGCCCCGGCCAGTAGAACACGACCTCCGTTACGACCGACCCCGTCAGGAGCCAGGCGAGGGACAGCCCCACCACGGTGGTCACGGGGATGAGGGCGTTACGCAACGCGTGGCGGTAGTTCACCACCCGCTCACTCAAGCCCTTGGCCCGGGACGTGCGGATGTAGTCCTGCCCCAGCACCTCGAGCATCGAGGAGCGCGTCATGCGGCTGATCATGGCCACCTGGGGCAGGGCCAGCGTGATGGCGGGCAGGATCAGGTGGACCAGCGCGTCCTGGAACGCGATCCAGTTGCCCGTGACGACCGTGTCCACCAGGAGGAAGCCGGTGACGCTCTGCACCGGGCTCGTGTAGCGGATCCGGTTGCTCAGGCGCCCGCCGGGGTCGGGCACCAGGCCGAGCCACGAGTAGAAGACCAGCTGGAGCAAGAGCCCCAGCCAGAACACCGGCATCGAGACACCCAGGAGCGCGGTGAGACGGCTCAGATGGTCGACCAGCGTGTTGCGGCGCACCGCGGAGATCACGCCGATCGGCAGGCCCAGCAGCACGGACAGGAGCATGGCGCTCACCGCCAGCTCGACGGTGTGGGGCAGGAACTGCTTGATCTCGTTGATCACCGGCCGCGTGGTCACCGGCGAGGTTCCGAGGTCCCCGCGCAGGAGGTCGGCCATGTAGTGGAAGTACTGCACCGGCAGGGGCGCGTCGAGGTGGTACTGGCGCGTCAGCTGGGCCGCCGCCTCCGGCGTGGCCCGGAATCCCTGGGCCCCCGCCCAGACGTAGGCGACGTTCTTCGGCACCACGCGTGCCAGCGTGAAGGTGACGAGCGTGATGCCCACCAGCACCGGGACCAGCAGGATCAGCCGGCGCAGGCTGAAGCGGATCACCGCGAGCCCCTACCGGCTGAGCGCGGGCTCCCGCCGGCTCAGCTCGCGGGCGAAGACCTCCAGCTGGGCCAGCCCCGCCTGCACCTTGGGTGTCTCCGCACCGAAACCCAGGCGGACATGGTTGTCGAACTCGTCGCCGTAGCACACGCCCGGCACGAGGTACGTGCCGTAGGGCTCGCCGATGAGCGTCCGGCACAGGTCCCACGACGTCACCGGCAACTCGAAGCGGGGAAACGACGTGAAGGCCCCGCCGGGCACGACCCACGTGAAGAGCGAGTTCCGGGCCATCCAGTCGACCACGAGCTGGCGGTTCCGCCGGCCGATCTCCTTTCCCTCCCCGAGCAAGCGCTCCCAGGTGGTGGGCTCGAGCGCCGCGGCGCCGAGCTGCTCCCCGAACACGTCGTTCACCATCACGCCGTACCGGTGCAGGGCGAAGGCCCGGTCCAGGAACTCCTTGTCGCGGCTGCCGACCCAGCCGAGGCGGAGACCGCACATGCCCAGGGTCTTGGTCAGGCTGCTCGTGACGATGCCGCGCTCGTAGGCGTTCACCACCGACGGCGAGAGCGATCCGTCCCACTCGAGGCCCCGGTAGATCTCGTCCGACAGGAGGTAGGTCCCATGCCGGCGCGCTACCGCCACGATGGCGTTCATGTCGTCGCTCGACAGCACCGAGCCCGTCGGGTTGTTCGGGTGGTTGATGAACACGAGCTTGGTGCGGTCGGTGACGAGCCGCCGCAGCTCATCGGGGTCGGGCTTCCACGCGTTCTCCTCGCGCAGGCGCAGGACCTTCACGTTGGCGCCGATAGCCCGGCACAGGACGCCGACCTGGGTCCAGGCGGGGGCCTCGAGAACCACCTCGTCGCCCTTGTCGACCAGGGCCATGACCGCGACGTAGTTCGCCTCGTAGGTGCCGTTGGCGAGGAACAGCTGCTCCGGGGTCAGGTCGTACCCCTGCGTCTGGACCAGACGCTGCTTGAGCACCGGCGGTCCGAAGTAGTGGCCGCCCCAGTCGAGGCTCATGCCCCCGTCGATTGTCAGCCCGAGATCCGCGAAGCGCGCGGCCGGCCGGCCCACGCTAGTCAGGGAGTACTTCCAGGCAACCTCGCGCCCGTAGATGAACCAGTCGCCGAGCTTCTCGCGTTCGACTCTCATGGCAGGTTCGGCTCCTCTCTCGGTCGCGACGGCGTGACCGCGACACGCGTGGTCACCCGATGGCGTGGTCGGGCCCGCCGAAGCCATGCCTCGGGGGCGCCGGGCACCCGTCAACCGGCGGGGAGGCTCGCTCCACCGCGGCCGCTGACAAGGTGCCCGGCCCTCGCGGGCGAGGTCTCGCCCGGCTGTGTCGCCCCTGGTCTCCGGGGCGTCCGGCGCTCCTACTTCTCCTTGTACATGTTGTAGAAGAGGGGGTGGATCATCGGATTGTACTCGAAGCCTTTCACCGAGGTGGCCTGCGCGTTCCATTCGTTGAGGGCGCCGCTCGGCTGGGCCAGCATGATCGTGGCCGCTGTCTCGCGGAAGTACAGCTCCAGCTCGCGATAGATGGCCCGGCGCTTCGCCGGATCGATCTCGGACCGGCCCCGGTCGATCAGCTCGTCAGTCTTGGCGTCGCCGGCGAAGGCCGCGCCGTAGCCCATCGTGGGCGGACCCGGCCAGTACTTGGTCCAGGCCGCGTTCTTGAAATTGTCGGGATCGGGGAAGTCCGCGTACCAGCGCGCCTCGATGAGCGGCTGACCCGGCGCCGAGGTCTGCAGACTGGAGAGCGTGGCGGCGTCCACCTCCTCGGGAATCAGCTTGATGCCGATGGTCGCCAGGTCGGCCTGCCACATGAGCACGCCTTCCTTCTGGAGCACGCCGTCCGGCCGATAGGGCAGCTTCAGACCCTTCGCCAGCTCCTGCCGGGCCTCCGGCGACGCCTTGTCGACGAACTCCTTCGCCTTCTTCAGATCGTAGGGCCACAAGGGGTAGTCGGCCACGTTCCCGGCCACGCCCTTCGGGATCAGGCCCGTCATCCGGAAGGCGTAGCCCTTCATCACCTTCTGGATGTACAGGTCGTAGTTGAAGGAGTGGACCAGAGCCCGCCGCACGTTGATGTCGCTCGTGGGCAGCATCTTGTTGTTCAGGTTGATCCACTGCGTGGACAGACTGAGCAGCGGCTGCCCCTTCTTGTCGACCTTGGTCACGAAGATGGGCAGCTTCTGATCCTTGATCCGCTGCTCCAGGTCGGCCAGCTGCGTCGTGCCAACGGCGGCGACGTCGAGGTCGCCCTTCTCCAGGCGCAGGAGGCGGGTCGACTCCTCGGGGACCGTCTCCAGGATGATCCGCTCGAGGTGCTTGCCGCTCCACCCCTTCCAGTAATTCGGGTTCTTGACCAGGACGACACGGTCGTTCGGCTTGAACTCCTCGATGATGTACGCGCCCGCTCCGGCGCTGTTGTTGGAGAGCCAGTCGCACTTCTGCCCCTTGGCGGGCTCTCCGCACTTCTCCTTGATCACCTTGGGATCCGCGATACCCGTCACCGCCGGTTGAGAGAGGATCGCCAGCCAGACCGGGTAGGGGAAGTTCAGCACCGTCTTGACGGTGTAGTCGTCGATGACCTCGGTCCGGTTGTAGACGTCCCGGGTCATGTACAGCGGGCCGAGGCCGATCGTCTGCAGCCGGTCCAGCGCGAGCTTCACGGCGTGCGCGTTGAGCTCGTTCCCCGTGCTGAACTTGACGCCCTTGCGGATCTTGAAGACGTACTCCTTGCCATCGGGCGAGATGGTCCAGGATTCGGCCAGCTGCGGCGCCGCCTGCAGGCTCTGGTCCGGCAGGACGGTCAGGGTGTCGTAGAGCTCGGCCAGCACCCACCAGTTCCGATTGCCGCGGGACGTCTGGGGATCGAGGTTGTCGACCTTCTGCCCCCAGCCCACGAACAGGACGTTGTCCGGACCCGCCGCCGATCCGACCACCGGCCAGAGGGCGAGGACCATCAGCAGTGCGGTGCTCCAGCATCGCCGGCCACAGAATCGCCACAGGCTCATGGGGTCCTCCTTGCTCGGTGGTGGCAGAACGCTCTGACGTGCGCAGGCCCCCGAAGAGACGCGGAGCGCCCCGCGGCCGGCACGTTATGGTCACGCCCACGGCATTGGCCCGTCAGGGCCCGCCTCCGTTCTCGAGCTCCGACCGTCGTTGTCATCGACCGCGGAAGAACCCCTCGATCGCGTCGACCACGTACTCGACGTCCCCCCGAGTCAGGCCGGGCCAGTTGGGCAGGATCAAGGTTTCCTGGGCGACCTGCTCGCTGATCGGACACTGGCCGGGCCGGAATCCAAACCGCCGGACGTAAGGCGTGTTCAGGTGGATGGGCAGCTTGTACTCGGGGCTGACGCCGATGTCTCGCTTTCGCAGGTGGTCGACCAGCTCGTCACGCCTCGGCACCAGCGCGACGCACCGCATGCGGGTGTGGAGGCCCCACGCCGGCTCCCCGGTGATCGTCACCGGCAGGTTGCGCCCGGCCAGCAGCTCCTGGTAGAGGGCGGTGTTGGTCCGACGCTCGTTGTTCCAGTCGTCCACGTGACGGAGCTGGACGCGACCGATCGCCGAGAGCACCTCGCTCAGCCGGTAGTTGTACCCAATCAGCTCGGCGTCGTGCGACTCCTGGTAGTCGCGGCCGCGGCCGTGGTTGGAGAGCAGCTTCGCGCGGTAGGCGAGCTCGTCGTCGTCCGTGATCACCATGCCGCCCTCGCCGCCGCAGGTCATCGACTTGTTGCGGACGAAGCTGAACGCCCCGATGTCGCCGACGGTCGCGTGCCGGTCCCCTCGGTAGGTCGTGCCGATGCTCTGGCAGGAGTCCACGATAACCTTGAGACCGTGGCGGCGGGCAATGGCCTCGATCGGGCCCATCTCGCACGTCAGTCCGTTGTTGTGGACGGGCATGATGGCCCGTGTCCGGGGCGTGATGGCCGCCTCGATGCGGGCGGGATCGAGGTTGAGCGTGTCGCGGTCGATGTCGACGAAGACCGGGGTCGCGCCCACCAGCACGATGACGTCCCCCACCGAGATGAAGGTCCGCGATTCGGTGATGACTTCGTCGCCGGGACCGATGCCGGCCGCCATCATCGCGACGTGAAGCGCCGCGAAGCCCGAGCTGACTGCCACGCCGTGCTTGACGCCCATGTAGGCGCAGAACTCGTCCTCGAACCGGCCGCCGTCACTGTCCTTTTCCAGGTAGGAGCGGATCAGGCGTCCGTCCTCCAGCGCCCGGACGGCCGCCGCCTTCATCTCGTCCGTCATGATCGGAACGTAGTGGATGCTTCGCTCTCGGTGAGCCACGGTGGACTCTCCTTTCCGCGTCTCCGGGGTCGGGATGCCTTCCGCGAACATTTCGTGGTACGTGGCCGGCCTCCGGTCGAGGTACAGCCGGTTCGTATGCCAGCTCTCGCGGCTCGACCGGATCGCGTCGAGATCGAGGTCCGCGATCAGGACCTCTTCGACTCCCCGCCCCGCCTGGACGACGACCTCGCCCAGCGGATTGCAGAAGTAGCTCTTGCCGAAGAACTCCCCACTATCGTACGGCTGGCCGCGCCCCACTCGGTTCAGTGCGCCGATGAAGTAGCCGTTGGCCAGCGCGTGAGCCTGTTGCTCGAGCTCCCACACCAGCTCGGACCGGCGCCCGCTCGTTGCCGAGGGATTGAAGACGATCTCTGCTCCCTTGACGCCATAGATACGAGCGATCTCCGGGAAGTGCCGGTCGTAGCAGATGTACACCCCGATGCGCCCGTATGCCGTGTCGAAGAGGGGGAATCCGACGTCGGGCCGGTGGAAGAAGAAGGGCTCGTAGTTCCCGGCATGGGGGCTGGGCACGTGGTGCTTTCGATAGACGCCGAGGAACCGCCCGTCCGCGTCGACCACGGCCGCGGAGTTGTACCGCGCGGTGCCGGCCTGCTCGTAGAACGGCGCGACGATGACCATCCCGTGCCGGCGGGCCAGCTCCCGCATCAGCGCCGTCGTAGGGCCGTCGGGGACGGGCTCCGCGGCGGCGTGCCAGCGCGGATCCGTGGCCGCCGCGAAGTACGGCGTGTTGAAGAGCTCGGGCAGCGCGAGAACCTGCACGCCACCCGCGGCGGCGTGCGCGATCAGGCGCGCGCACTTGTCGTTGAGCGCGGCCTTGATCTCGCCGACCGGTCGATCCATGGGAAGATCGTTGCCGATCTGGACCAGCGCGCCGCGGACGACGCGGGCCATGCCGCTCCTCCGCTATCGCCGGTGAAGCCGCGGGTCCAGCACGTCCCGCAGCCCGTTGCTGAACAAGTTGATGGACAGCGTGGTGACCATGATGGCCAGCCCGGGAAACGTGGCCAGCCACCAGTAGTCGCGCATGTAGTCCCGCCCGTCCGCCAGCATGACGCCCCACTCGGGCGTGGGCGGCTGGGCCCCCAGCCCCAGGAAGTTCAGCGACGCGACGGAGATGATGGCCACCGAGACGCGCAAGGTCGCATAGGTGAACAGCGGGGCGACGATGTTGGGCAGGAGGTGCAGCCCCATGATCCGGCCGCCCCGACATCCGAGCGCCTGGGCCGCCTCGACATAGATCTGCTCGGCGGCCGAGAGCACCGAGCCCCGCACGAGCCGCACGAACCCCGGGATCGAGCTGATGCCCACCGCGATCATGACGTTCGTCAGACTGCTTCCCAGGATGGCCACGATTGCCATGGCGAACAGGATGCCCGGGAAGGCGAGCATGACGTCCATGATCCGCATCACGACGTCGTCGAGCCACCCGCCGTAGTAGCCCGACGGGAGTCCCAGCAGCGTTCCCACGCTGGCCCCGATGGTCACCGCGACCAGGCCGGTCGTGAGCGACAGGCGGCCGCCGAAGACGAGTCGGCTGAAGAGGTCCCGCCCGTAGCGGTCCGTGCCGAGCGGGTGGCGGAAGCTGGGCCCGACGAGCGCGTCCCCGTAGTTCGTCTGGATCGGATCGTACCGGGCGACCAGCGGCGCGAACGTCGCCATCCCGACGAGCGCGACCAGCAGAGCGCCGCCCGCCGTCGCCCCCCGGTTGCGGGCGAGCCGCCGGACGACCTGCCCAAGGGGACTCTCCGTCGAGACCCTCCAGCCGAGCGATCCGGTGGCCACGCGATCGACCTCCACCATCGGCTAGATCGACTTCCGGTCGAGGCGAATGCGCGGATCGAGCCAGCCGTAGGACAGGTCGACCAGGAGGTTCGCCAGGACATAGGCCGCGGCCGCGACGAGGATGCCAGCCTGCACCACGGGGAAATCCTTGTCCTTGATGCCGTTCACCAGCAAGAGGCCGAGCCCCGGCCGGGCGAACACCGTCTCCACCACCACCGCCCCGCCCAGCAGGGCGCCGAACTGGAGCCCGACGATGGTGACGACCGGAATCAGCGCGTTCCGGAGCGCGTGCTTCACGACAACCGCGGGCGCCGACATCCCCTTCGCCCGGGCCGTTGCCACGAACTCCATCGCCAGCATCTCGCGGAGACTCGAGCGGACCAGGGCGGCGATGATGGCGGCGCCGCTGAGCCCGAGCGTCAAGGCGGGGAGAATGATCGCGTCGGCGCTCCCGTGGCCGACGGCGGGCAGGACGCGGAGGTGCAGGGCGAACACCAGCAGCAGCATGATGCCGAACCAGAAGCTCGGCATCGAGACGGCAAACAGCGACGCCGCCATGGTCCCGCTGTCCAGGGCGGATCCCGGCCGCACCGCGGCCAGGGTGCCCAGGGCGATCCCGATCGGGATGGCCAGCCCGAGCCCCACCAAGGTCAGCCGAGCAGTGTACGGAAACGACTCGCCGATCAGCGTGGCCACCTGCCGATTGCCTCGGAACGAGCGCCCGAGGTCGCCGTGCGCGGCCCGCCACAGGAAGAGGCCGAACTGGACGGGGAGGGGCCGGTCCAGTCCCAGCTCGTGGCGGATGCTCTCGTACGTCTCCTGGGACGCACCCACCATCTTCGCGCCCGATCCCCCCGTCTCGGACATCATCAGGAGGAC